>Ga0213828_1000094_pt1 | contig 117710 bp, 86 predicted proteins | sample MC6MC0897MG_FD_180664 | JGI IMG/M metagenome (GOLD analysis project Ga0213828, IMG submission 180664) | Enriched soil aggregate microbial communities from Iowa State University, Ames, United States - MC6-MC0897-MG | ecosystem: Environmental > Terrestrial > Soil > Unclassified | place: USA: Iowa...
TTCCGGACCTGTCGATGTATGTGCTGGACGCTGACTTCAATCCGGTGGCCAAGGGCTGCACCGGCGAGTTGCATGTCGGCCATGCCGGCTTGGCGCGCGGTTACCACAACCGTGCCTCGCTGACCGCAGAGCGCTTCGTGCCGGACCCGTTCTCCAGCGAAGGCGGGCGCCTGTACCGCACCGGCGACCTGGCGCGTTATCGCGAACAGGGCGTGATCGAGTACGTGGGGCGGATCGACCATCAGGTGAAGATCCGTGGCTTCCGTATCGAACTGGGCGAGATCGAAGCGCGCCTGCAAGAACATGCGGCGGTGCGTGAAGTACTGGTGCTGGATATCGACGGGGCAGGGGGCAAGCAACTGGCTGCCTACCTGATCGCTCAAGATCCAGCTGCCGATCATGCGGCCCTGCGTGACACGCTGAAACAGCACCTCAAAGCCAACCTGCCGGACTACATGGTGCCGACGCACTTCCTGGTCTTGGACCAGTGGCCGCTGACCGCCAACGGCAAGCTGGACCGCAAGGCCCTGCCCAAGCCGGATGCCAGCCAACTGCAACAGGGCTACGTAGCTCCACGTACGGAACTGGAACAGCAACTGGCGGCGATCTGGGCCGAGGTGCTGAAGGTCGAGCAGGTCGGCTTGCACGACAACTTCTTCGAGCTTGGCGGCCACTCGTTGCTGGCCACCCAGGTCACCTCGCGCATCCGCCAGCGCCTGAATGTGGAAGTGTCGCTGCGCAGCCTGTTCGAGTCCGCCGACCTGCAGGCCTTCGCCCAGGCCGCAGGCGAGGGTGCAGCCAGCCAGGCCCCCGCCATTACCGTGGCGGATCGCAACCAGCCGCTGGTGCTGTCGTACGCCCAGCAGCGTCAGTGGTTCCTCTGGCAACTGGAGCCGGATAGCGCCGCCTATCACATCCCTGCAGCCTTGCAACTGAAGGGGCGGCTGAACCCCGAAGCGTTGCGTCAGGCCTTCGAGAGCCTGATCGCTCGCCATGAGAGCCTGCGCACCACCTTCGATCAGCAAGGTGGCGAGGCGCAGCAGCGTATCCACGCGCCCGCGACGTTCACCCTGGTCATGGAATCGCTGCAGGACACCTCCACCGAGGCGGTCCGCGAGCGCGTGGCTCGTGAGATCCAGCGCCCGTTCGACCTGACCCAGGGGCCGCTGCTGCGAGTACGCCTGTTGCGCCTGGCCGAGGACGATCACGTGCTGGTGCTGACCCTGCATCACATCGTCGCCGATGGCTGGTCGATGCCGATCATGGTCGATGAAGTGGTCGACGCCTACCTGGCCTTGAGCCAGGGCCGGCAACCCGAACAGCCGGCCTTGCCGGTGCAGTACGCCGACTATGCCGTCTGGCAGCGCCAGTGGATGGAGGCCGGCGAGCAGGCCCGCCAGCTGGACTACTGGCTGGCGCAGCTGGGCGGCGAGCACTATGTGCTGCAACTGCCCACCGATCATCCACGGCCCACTGTGCAAAGCCACGCCGGTCGCAGCCTCGCCATCGAGGTACCGGCGCCGCTGGTCCAGGCTTTGAAGGCGCAGGCGCGCCAGCAAGGGGTGACGCTGTTCATGCTGCTGCTGGCTTCGTTCCAGAGCTTGCTGCACCGCCAGACCGGGCAGGCCGACATCCGTGTCGGCGTGCCGATCGCCAACCGCACCCGGGCTGAGACCGAAGGCTTGATCGGCTTCTTCGTCAACACCCAGGTGCTCAAGGCGCAGTTCGAGCTGCACACGACCTTCAGCGCGCTGCTGCAACAGGTCAAACACACCGCCTTGCAGGCCCAGGCGCACCAGGACCTGCCGTTCGAGCAACTGGTCGAAGCGCTGCAGCCGGAGCGCAGCCTGAGCCACAACCCGCTGTTCCAGGTGATGTTCAACCACCAGGCCCAGCGCCCGGACCAGGGGCGCGAACTGCCTGGGCTGAGCATCGAAGGCCTGAGCTGGGGCAACCCCACGGCGCACCTCGACCTGGCCCTGGATACCTTCGAAAGCGAACACGGCCTCGGTGCGACCCTGACCTACGTCAGCGACCTGTTCGAGCACGCCACCATCGAGCGCATGGCCGCGCACTGGCTCAACCTGTTGCAGGCAGTCAGCACCCAGCCTGCCCAGCGGATCGTCGAGCTGCCGCTGCTCGATCAGGCACAGCGCCAGGTCATCCTCGGGCAGTGGAGCCGACACGAGGTGGTCTACCCCGACTCGCGCACGGTGCAGCAACTGTTCGCCGACCAGGCCGCGCGTACCCCGCACGCCACGGCGCTGATCTGCGAAGGGCAGCAGCTCACCTACCAGGCCCTGGACCTGCGCGCCAACCAGCTGGCCCATTGCCTGCGCGAGGCGGGCATCGGCCCGGACGTACGCGTGGGCATCGCCCTGCCGCGCAGCCTGGACATGGTGGTCGGCCTGCTGGGCGTGCTCAAGGCCGGCGGCGCCTATGTGCCGCTGGACCCCGACTACCCGCACGAGCGCCTGGCCTACATGATGGAGGACAGCGGCATTGCCCTGTTGCTTGGCCACAGCGCCCAGTTGCAAGCCCTGGCGGTGGCACCGCAGGTGCGCAGCCTGTGCCTGGACAGCGAGCCGCTCGATGCCTGGCCGAGCCATGCGCTGCCGGCGCTGGGCGACCCCGACAACCTGGCGTACATCATGTACACCTCCGGCTCCACCGGGCGCCCCAAGGGCGTCGGCATCAGCGCTGCGGCGCTGAGCCGACATGCCCATGTCGCCCAGGGTTTCTGCGGCCTGTCGGCGGCCGACCGGTTGCTGCAGTTCTCCACCTTCAACTTCGACGCCTTCGTCGAGCAGCTCTACCCGGCGCTGATCTGCGGCGCCAGCGTGGTGCTGCGCGGCCCGACGCTGTGGGACAGCGAGACCTTCTACCGTGAAGTGGTGACCCAGGGCATCACCTTCGCCGACCTGCCGACCGCCTACTGGTATCTGCTGGCCAAGGACTTCGCGGCCAAGGGGCCGCGCGACTATGGTTCGCTGCGGCGCATCCACATGGGGGGCGAGGCCATGGCCGCCGATGGCGTGCTGGCCTGGCAACAGGCCGGGCTCGGCCATGTGCGGCTGCTCAACACCTACGGGCCGACCGAGGCCACCGTCAGCGTCATGAGCCACGACTGCAGCGCCTATGTCACCGGCGAGCAACCCCTGCCGGTGCAGATCCCGATCGGCAAGGCCCTGGGCGGTCGCTCGATCCACCTGGTGGACGCCGATGCCGACCTGGCCCTGCCGGGCGCCATCGGTGAACTGCTGGTCGGTGGCGAGCTGCTCGCCCGCGGCTATCACAATCGTCCGGGGCTGACCGCCGAACGCTTCATCCCCGACCCGTTCGCGACAACGCCGGGCGGGCGCCTGTACCGCACCGGCGACCTGGCACGCTATCGCGAGCACGGCGTGGTGGAGTACGCCGGGCGTATCGACCATCAGGTGAAGATTCGCGGCTTCCGTATCGAGCTGGGCGAAATCGAGGCGCGCCTGCGCGAGCACCCGGCGGTGCGCGAGGTACTGGTGGTCGATATCGATGGCCCCGGCGGCAAGCAACTGGCGGCCTACCTGGTACCCAACACCATGCCCGAGGCCGAGGACGCCCTGCGCGCCGAGCTGAAGGCGCACCTGGGCGCCAGCCTGCCGGACTACATGGTGCCGATGTACCTGGTGCTGCTCGAACGCATGCCGTTGCTGCCCAACGGCAAGCTCGACCGCAAGGCACTGCCGGCCCCCGATACCCGCCAGTCGCAGCCGGCCTACGTGGCCCCGGTCAGTGAACTGGAACAGCAGTTGGCGGCGCTCTGGGCCGAGGTGCTGCAGGTCGAGCGGGTGGGCCTGGGCGATGACTTCTTCGAGCTGGGCGGGCACTCGCTGCTGGCGGCCCAGCTGATTTCCAAGATCAACTCGGGCCTGGGCATCGACATCCCCCTGCGCCTGCTATTCGAGAAACCGCAATTGAATGATTTTGCCCAGGCCTGTGCCAGCACCGGCTTGTCGTTGAGCGAGGACGGCTTGTCCGATATCGAAAGAATGATGAATGAAATGGCGGGCGTCTGAGATGGACAAGAGCACAGCAGAACGTATCGCCAAGCGCTTTGTCGGCCTTGCCCTGGAGCAGCGTCGGCAGATCCTCGACAAGATGCGCGAGACCGGGCAGAGCTTTCGCTTGCTGCCCATCGCCGTGACCCGTCACGACAGCCCGCGCATCCCGCTGTCCTATGCCCAGCAGCGCATGCTGTTCCTCTGGCAGCTGGAGCCGCACAGCAGCTTCTACAACGTGCCGATGGCGGTGCGCCTGAGCGGTGCGCTGAACCAGCAGGCCTTGGCCCAGGCCCTGGAGGCGCTGGTGCAGCGCCATGAGAGCCTGCGCACGCGGTTCGTCTCCGAGCAGGGCGAGTTCCACCAGCAGGTCCTTGAGCAGCCGGGCGTCGGCCTGGAGGTGCGTGAGGTGCAGGCCGGGCCGGGCGAGGACATCGAGCAGTGCCTGCGTACTGCGGTGCGCGAGGCGCTGGATGCGCCGTTCGACCTGCTGCAAGGCCCGCTGCTTCGGGTCCGGCTGTTGCGCCTGGCTCCAACCGAACACGTGCTGACGGTGTGCATGCACCATATCGTCTCCGACGGCTGGTCGGGCGAGCTGATGGTGCAGGAGTTCGTGCACCTGTACGAGGCGCTGTCGCAGGGCCGTGACGCCAACCTGCCGCCGCTGGAGGTGCAATACGCCGACTACGCGATCTGGCAACGCGCCTGGCTTGAGGCCGGCGAGGGCGAGCGCCAGTTGCAGTACTGGAAGCAGCAGCTGGGCGATGAACACCCGGTGCTGGACCTGCCACTGGACCACGAGCGCCCGGCACACCCCAGCTACCGTGGCGCGACCTTGCGCAGCGATGTGCCGGCGGCGCTGTCGGCGCAGCTCAAGGCCCGGGCGCGCAGCCAGGGCCAGACCGTGTTCATGCTGACCCTGGCGGCGCTGGCCGTGACCCTGTCGCGCTACAGCGGCCAGGCCGACATCCGTATCGGCGCGCCCAATGCCGGGCGCAACCGCAAGGAAGTCGAAGGCCTGATCGGCTTCTTCATCAACACCCAGGTGCTGCGGGTGCAGGTGGACGAGCGCCAGAGCGGCGCGGCGCTGCTGGAGCAGGTGAAACAGGTGGTCAGTGGCGCGCAATCGCACCAGGAACTGCCGTTCGAGCACCTGGTCGACGCCCTGGCGCCGGAGCGCAACCTGGGCCACAACCCGCTGTTCCAGGTGAAGATCAACCAGAACATGGCCGACACCGAGGCCGGCGCCCAGGCCCGGCAGACGCTGGGTGAGCTGAGTGTCAGCGGTTTTTCGGTCGAGGGCAGCGATGCGCGCTTCGACCTGGCCTACGACTTCACCGAGACCCCCGACGGCCTGCAAGGCTACTTCACCTACAGCACCGACCTGTTCGAAGCCGCGACCATCGAGCGCATGGCCGCTTCGTTCCAGGCCGTGGTGCGTACGCTTGTCGAGCACCCCGACGCGGCGTTGCTCGACCACCCGGATGCCCAGGCCGCGCAGGTTGAAACCGCTGCCCAAGGCTGGCCGCAGCAGGATTTTCTCGCCCTGTGGCGTCAGGGCCTGCAAGCCGGGGCCGGGCAGCCGGTATTGCGCGCGGGGGATCGTACGGTCACCTATGCCGAGCTGGAGCAGCAGGCCAACCGTTTCGCCCATTACCTCAAGGCACAGGGTATCGCCCCGGGCATGACCGTGGCGCTGTGCCAGGAGCGCTCCATCGAGTGGGTGACCAGCCTGCTGGCGGTGCTCAAGCTGGGCGCGGTGTACCTGCCGCTGGACAGCCGCCAGCCGGCCGAGCGCCTGCAGCAGTTGCTGCAGGCCAGCGCCGCGCAGCTTTTGGTGCATGCCCAGGGCGACGACCAGGCGGCGGGGCTGGGCGTTTGCCGCGCCGTGGCCCATGACACTTCACTGTATGGCGACTACGACGAGCAGCCACCGGCGGTGCGTGTCTTGCCGCAGCAGGCGGCCTATATCATCTACACCTCGGGCTCTACCGGGGAGCCCAAGGGCGTGGTGGTCAGCCACGGGGCGCTGGCCAACTACCTGCAGGGCGTGTTGCAACGCCTGGACGTGCAGCCCGGTGCCAGCCTGGCGATGGTATCCACCGTGGCCGCCGACCTTGGCCATACCGTGCTGTTCGGCGCGCTGGCCTCGGGCCGGCTGCTGCACCTGCTGGGTCACGACCAGGGCTTCGACCCCGATGCCTTCGCCAGCTACATGGCCGAGCACCGCGTCGATGTGCTGAAGATCGTGCCCAGCCACCTGCAGGGCCTGTTGCAGGCCGCGCAGCCGGAGCGGGTGTTGCCCGAGCAATTGCTGATCCTCGGTGGCGAGGCCAGTTCCTGGGCCTTGATCGAGCAGATCCGCCGCCTGAAGCCCGGCTGCCGGATCATCAACCACTACGGCCCGACCGAGACCACCGTGGGCATCCTTACCCACGAAGTCGGCGCGCGCCTGCCTGGCTGGCGCAGCGTGCCGGTGGGCCGGCCGCTGGACAACGGCCAGGCGCGGGTGCTGGACGCCTACCTCAATCCGCTGCCCGAGCGCGTGGCCGGCGAGCTGTACCTGGGCGGCCAGGGCCTGGCCCAGGGTTATGTCGGCCAGCCGGGCCTGACCGCCGAGCGCTTTGTCCCCGATCCGTTCGGTGACAACGGCCAGCGGCTGTACCGTGCCGGTGACCGCGCACGCCTGGACCAGGGCGTGCTGGAATACCTGGGCCGTGGCGACGACCAGGTGAAGATCCGCGGCTACCGGGTCGAGCCGGGCGAGGTCGGCCAGGTGCTGCAAGGCCTGCCCGGCGTGGCCGAGGCCGTGGTGCTGGCACTGCCCCTGGACAGCGACCCCACGCGCCTGCAACTGGTGGCCTGGGCCGTGCCGGCGGCGGGTGTCGAGCTGCAGGCCGAGGCCCTGCGCCAGGCCCTGCTGGCGCGCCTGCCGGAGTACCTGGTGCCGACGCAGGTGCTGCTGCTCGAGCGCCTGCCGCTGACCGCCAACGGCAAGCTGGACAAGCGTGCCCTGCCCAGACCCGGGGTGGTGGCCAAGCAGCGCTTTGTCGCGCCGGTGGGGGAAATCGAAGAGAAACTCGCCGCGATCTGGTGCGAGGTGCTCAAGCGTGAGCAAGTGGGCAGCACCGACAACTTCTTCGAGTTGGGCGGCGACTCGATCCTCAGCCTGCAGATCATTGCCCGCGCCAAGCGCCAGGGCATCAAGCTGAGCCCCAAGCAGCTGTTCGAGAAACAGACCATCGGCCAACTGGCGGCGGTGGCCAAGCTGATCGAGAAGAAACCGGCGGCCGAGGTAGTCGAGCAGGTCAGCGGCAGCCTGCCGTTGCTGCCGATCCAGGCGCGTTTCTTCGACACCGTGATTCCCCAGCGCCACCACTGGAACCAGGCGGTGCTGCTGACCCCGCGCCAGCCGTTGACGGCAGCCTTGCTGCAACCTGCGCTCAAACTGCTGCTGGAACAGCACGACGCCCTGCGCCTGCGTTTCAGCGAGGATCAGGGGCAGTGGCAAGGCCAGTTCTCGCCGGTCGACGCGCAGCAGTTGCTGTGGGTACATCAGCTGGACGATGCCGCACGCCTGCCGGAGCTGGCCGATGAGGCCCAGCGCAGCCTGGACCTGAAGAATGGCCCGCTGCTGCGCGTGGTACTGATTGACCTGCCCGCGGGGCAACAGCGCCTGCTGCTGGTGATCCACCATCTGGTGGTCGATGGCGTGTCCTGGCGTGTCCTGCTCGAAGACCTGCAGCTGGCCTGCCAGGCACTGCTGGCCGGCAAGGCGCCGGTGCTGCCGGCCAAGAGCAGCTCGCTCAAGGCCTGGGCCGAGCATCTGCGCGAGCATGCCCGCAGCCCCGCGCTGGTGGCCGAGCTGGCCTACTGGCAGGCGCAGTTGCAGGGTGTCAGCGACGTCCTGCCTGGGGCGAACCTGCAGGGTGGCCAGCAGCGCAAGCATGAAATATCGGTGCGCACCCACTTGAACGCCGAACTGACCCGGCAACTGCTGCAGGAGGCGCCGGCCGCCTACCGCACCCAGGTCAACGACCTGCTGCTGACGGCGCTGGCGCGGGTCATCCGCCGCTGGACCGGCGAGGCGCACGCACTGATCCGCCTGGAAGGCCATGGCCGCGAAGACCTGTTCGATGACCTCGACATCACCCGCACGGTCGGCTGGTTCAGCAGCCTGTACCCGGTGAAGCTGACCCCCGCCGATGACCTGGGCGCGTCGCTCATGGCGGTCAAGGAGCAACTGCGCGCCGTGCCGGCCAAGGGCATCGGCTACGGTGTACTGCGTTACCTGGGTGACGCGCAGGCCCGCGAAACCCTCGGCGCCCTGGCCCAGGGCAGCATCGTGTTCAACTACCTGGGGCAGTTCGACGGCAGCTTCGACAGCGAGCAAGGGTTGTTCACCCCGGCGCCGGAAGGTGCGGGGCAGGGGCAAAGCCCTGAGGCGCCGCTGGGTAGCCTGCTCAGCATCGATGGCCAGGTCTACGCCGGTGAACTGGCGCTGGACTGGAGCTTCAGCAGCGCCGTGTTCGAACGTGGACAGATCCAGCGCCTTGCCGACGAGTACGCCGAGGAACTGCGCCTGTTGATCGGGCACTGCACCACCCCAGGGGTGGCGGGGGTGACGCCTTCGGACTTCCCGCTGGCCAGCCTCGACCAGCGCCAGCTGGCGGCGCTGCCGGTGGCGGCGGGCAACATCGAAGACATCTACCCGCTGTCGCCGATGCAGCAGGGCATGTTGTTCCACAGCCTGTACCAGCAGGAGACGGGCAACTACATCAACCAGACTCGCGTCGAAGTGCAAGGTCTGGACGTACCGCGCTTCATCGCGGCCTTGCAGGCTACCGTGGACAACCACGAGGTGCTGCGCAGCAGTTTCTTCAGTGGCTACGACCAGTCCCTGCAAGTGGTGCAGCGCCAGGTGCGGCTGCCGCTGGTCGAGCTCGACTGGCGTGACCAGGCCGATCTGCCGAGGGCGTTGCAGGAATGGGCCGAGGCCGACCTGCGTGCCGGTTTCGACCTGGCCAGCGGTCCGCTGCTGCGCCTGGCGGTGATCCGCAGCGCCGAACAGCAGTACCAGCTGGTGCTGACCAACCACCATATCCTGCTCGATGGCTGGAGCAGCTCGCGCCTGTTCGGTGAGGTGCTGCAGCGTTACGCCGGTTTCACCCCGGCAGGCAAGAACAGCCGTTACCGCGACTATATCCAGTGGCTGCAACGCCAGGACCAGGCCGCCAGCGAGCGCTTCTGGCGCGAGCGCACGGCGGAACTGGACGAGCCCACGCGGCTGGCCCAGGCCTTCAGGTCCGAAGCCCAGGGCCACGGGCAGGCCGAGCATCAGATCAGCCTGGATGCACAGCGTACCCAGCGCCTGGGCGAGTTTGCCCGGGACCAGCGGATCACCCTCAACACCCTGGTCCAGGCCGCGTGGCTGTTGCTGTTGCAGCGCTACACCGGGCAGGCCTGCGTGACCTTCGGCGCCACCGTGGCCGGCCGCCCGGCCGAACTGCCGGGCGTCGAGGAGCAGTTGGGGCTGTTCATCAACACCTTGCCGGTGGTCGCCAGCCCACGCCCGGAGCAGACCGTGGGCGACTGGGTACAGCACGTGCAAGGGTTGAACCTGGCCCTGCGCGAGCACGAGCACACGCCGCTCTACGAGATCCAGCGCTGGGCCGGCTGGAGCGGCGAGGCGCTGTTCGACAATATCCTGGTGTTCGAGAACTACCCGGTGTCGGAGGCGCTGCAGCAAGGCGCTCCCCAAGGATTGGTGTTCGGCGAGGTAGCCAGCCAGGAGCAGACCAACTATCCGCTGACGCTGGTGGCCCAGGTGGGCGAAAAACTGTCGGCCAGCTTCAAGTTCGAACGCGCCAGCTACGCCGAATCGGCTGTCGGGCAGATTGCGGCACACTTCGTCGAATTGTTAGAAGGGTTGGCGGACTCGTCGCAGCGGGCTTTGGGTGAGTTGGTGCTGAGCACAGCGCCGCTGCAGGTCATTGACAGCTATCCGAGCTCGGCCTGCGCCCACGCGCTGATCGAGCAGCAGGCGGCGCGCACGCCTGAAGCGATCGCCGTGACCTTCGCCGGGCAGACGCTGAGCTACGACCAGCTCAATCGCCGCGCCAACCGCTTGGCGCATAAGCTGCGCGCGCAGGGCGTGGGGCCGGATGTGCTGGTGGGCATCGCCGTGGAGCGTGGTTTCGAGATGATCGTCGGCCTGCTGGCAATCCTCAAGGCCGGTGGCGCCTATGTGCCGCTGGACCCGGAATACCCGCAGGACCGCCTGAGCTACATGATGGAAGACAGCGGCATTCAGTTGCTGTTGACTCAAGACCATCTGCTGGCAGGCCTGCCGGTGCCGGCGCACGTGCGCAGCTTGTCTCTCGAAGATGATCTGACCGGCTACAGTGGCGCGAATTTGGAGCACCTGACTCAGCCGGACAATCTGGCCTATGTGATCTATACCTCGGGCTCCACCGGCAAGCCGAAAGGCACCTTGCTGCCGCACCATAACCTGCTGCGCCTGTTCAAAGCCACCGATGCCTGGTTCGGCTTCGGCCCGCAGGATGTGTGGACGCTGTTCCACTCGTACGCCTTCGATTTCTCGGTGTGGGAGATCTTCGGTGCGCTGCTGCATGGCGGCCGCCTGGTGATCGTCCCGCGTGAAACCACCCGTTCCCCGGAAGACTTCCACCAGTTGCTGGTGGAGCAGGGCGTGACCGTGCTCAACCAGACCCCATCGGCGTTTAAACCGCTGATGCGTGTGGCCTGTGACAGCACTGCCGATCTGGCGCTGCGCTACGTGATCTTCGGCGGCGAAGCCCTGGATGTGGCTGCACTGCAGCCATGGTTCGAGCGCTTCGGCGAGGATTGCGACAACCTGATCAACATGTACGGCATCACCGAGACCACGGTGCACGTGACGTACCGGCCGATCCGCTTCGCCGACACGCAACAAGCGGGCAGCCCGATCGGCGCGGCAATTCCGGACCTGTCGATGTATGTGCTGGACGCTGACTTCAATCCGGTGGCCAAGGGCTGCACCGGCGAGTTGCATGTCGGCCATGCCGGCTTGGCGCGCGGTTACCACAACCGTGCCTCGCTGACCGCCGAGCGCTTCGTGCCGGACCCGTTCTCCAGTGAGGGCGGACGCCTGTACCGCACCGGCGACCTGGCGCGTTACCGCGAACAGGGCGTGATCGAGTACGTGGGCCGTATCGACCATCAGGTGAAGATTCGTGGCTTCCGTATCGAACTGGGCGAGATCGAAGCACGCCTGCAAGAACATGCGGCGGTGCGTGAAGTGCTGGTGCTGGATATCGACGGGGCAGGGGGCAAGCAACTGGCGGCCTACCTGATTGCGAATGATCCATCCGCTGACCCGCAAGTGATGCGCGACACGCTGAAACAGCACCTGAAAGCCAACCTGCCGGACTACATGGTGCCGACGCACTTCCTGGTCTTGGCGCAGTGGCCACTGACCGCCAACGGCAAGCTGGACCGCAAGGCCTTGCCCAAGCCGGACGCCAGCCAGCTGCAACAAGGCTACGTGGCTCCGCGCACGGAACTGGAACAGCAACTGGCGGCGATCTGGAGCGAAGTGCTGAAGGTCGAGCAGGTGGGCCTGCACGACAACTTCTTCGAACTCGGCGGCCACTCGTTGCTGGTGATCACCCTGGTGAACAAGGTGCGCGAAGCCTTCGCCATCAACATCAGCCTGCATGAGTTCATGCTGATGGCCAGCTTCGAGGAACTGGCCAACTTCATCGGTGGCGGCAAGGATCGCCTGAAATCGCCGGTGATCAACCTCAACGGCTGCCAGCGCCAGCGCCCGGCGCTGTTCTGCCTGCCGCCAGGTGGCGGCGGTGCCTACGCCTACTACCCGCTGGCCAGCCGCCTGGCCGATGAGCGCCCGGTGTATGGCCTGGTCAACCGCTGCTATGCCGAGCCGGGCTGGGTGGACGAATCCTGGGCGGCGATGGTCGGCTATTACGTCGAGCAGATCCGCCGTACCCAGGCCAGCGGCCCGTACCATCTGCTGGGTTGGTCCATGGGTGGCGCGCTGGCGCTGGAGGTGGCTCACGCCCTGGAGCAGGCCGGCCAGCAGGTCGGTTTCGTCGGCCTGGTCGACACCCTGCTGCCGCAGGAGGTATCCGGTCTCGACGCCGAGCCTGTCGAGGTGGTGCAGGTGGCGGGGGCGGACGAGAGCCTGCTGCGTGGCCTGCTGGCCTTTGCGCCGGGCGTCGGCGAGGCGCGGATCGCTGGCTTCATCGACGAGGCCGAGCGTCTGCCGGCCGAGGTCGACAGGACCGAGTGGGTCATCGAACAGGTGGCCGCCGCGGGGAATGTCAGCGCCGAACGCCTGCGCAGCATCCACGAGGATGTGCACCTGCAGCGGGAGATCGTCGATGGCTTCGCCGTGCTCGACCGCAACGCCGAACTGAGCCAGGCATTCCGCCTGCGCCCGCTGGTGGTCCAGGTGGACTGCTGGTGGGCCAGTGAAAGCCGCAGTGCCGAGCGGGTACGCCTGGGCGAGGCGGGGCTGCTGGCCCAGGCTTCGGTCAACGGGCTGGCCAGTTCGACGGTGATCGCCGATAGGCATGAGGGTGTGATCAACGCCGTCGCATTCACCGACGGGCTGGTGCAGCGGCTTGCCGACAAGGCGTAAGGGTTGCTGTCGCAGCGAGCCGGGACCGCACTGTGGTCCCGGCATCGCTGCCCATCAAACCGTGCGCAGGCACGCCTTCTCCACCTGTTGCATTTTACTGACGTCGTTTAATCTGGCCAACTGGATTCCGAAGTTGATCCACCTTTTGTGCGAGATGCTTTACGAGTGCTTCCTTGCCTTCGGAGTAGTCGTCGATATGTTCTTGCATAGCCGCTGCGTTTGCCACAACAGGAGCGGCGGCATAGCTAATTCTCGCAGCGACGGCTCTTTGGCCCTGCCGGATGATGTCTTCCAAGAGATCACGATTACCGGAAGTGATACCAAGATCAGGTAGATTGAAACTGGCGCTATTACCTGCGATGCGATCAGGATTGGGTAGGGCACGGGCGGCGAACAGTGCGTTCTGCGTGGTGACCTTACTGATGAGGTCCGAATGGCCTGGGTAGCGTAATTTAAGTGTGTCTATATCAGTGTGATGAACGGATCCGACACGCTCGACTTGAATTGCCTTGGGCAGGTCACTGAGCTGACCTAAGTCAACAGCGCGGCGTTGGTGAACCTGTTTAAAGGTTCCTCGAGGATCGGCATGATTTATTGGGTCTGCGGAACAATATCCGTAGCTATTGATGCCCCCGTCAGCAAAAGGACTCAGTCTGTCCGGTGAGCAAAACCTCATCAGTACCGGGCTATAGGTGCGATATCCGTTGCCCAGCGGGTAGCAGCCTGACCACGGGTCTCGAATCACGCCATTGAATCCCAGTTGTGAACTAGTCGCGTCGCGAGGTGGATCGTATCCATAGGCCGAATAGGCAAACTCATGGCTTGAACTTCGTACCACCGAGCGTGCCAGGTTGCTCGCCAGCAAAGCGGTCGAGGATTTGCTCATGGGTGCCCATACTGTTCAGACATGATCGTTCCACGTTAACGTGCGCACCTAGCCAGCGAAACTGACAAAAATGCCAGGTATGGCGCTACCCCCAAAAGGACTTGATATGCCCGAACCCTCCAACCTGTTGGCCTTCGCCCTGATCAGCCTGGGCATGGTGCTGGCCGCCCTGGCCGTGCGCATGCTGGCCGAAGGGCGCCGTTGATCACGTCCGGCGATCCGATGGAACGTTTTGCCACCGGGCGATTTCCTACCCTCATGGGAAAGATAACGTGCCCGGGATTACCGAGACATGAAAGCTCGCCAGGAGAGCAAGAAGGCCAACCTGCAACCATTGCCGGCATTCATGCGCGGCGGTGGCGAGGTCAGCTGCCTGTTGCAGGCGATGGACTGGCGGCACTCGCCGCTGGGTGCGCCGGACCAATGGTCGCCGGCATTGCAGGCGATGGTGGCCATGCTCCTGCCTGCCCAGGCGCAGATCGTGTTGTTCTGGGGCCCGCTATACATCGCGCTGTACAACGATGCGTATTGGCCGACCATCGGTGACAAGCATCCCGGCGCGCTGGGGCAACCCGCCAAGGCGCACTGGAGCGAGCTCTGGGACGACCTCGAGCCTTTGCTGCGCGGGGTGCGTGAAACCGGCGTGACATTCTCTGCCAGGGATCGGCCGTTCTACATCGTGCGCCACGGGCCGGGCGAAACGGCGTACTTCGATGTCTCCTATTCCGCGGTGCGTGAAGTTGACGGTTCCGTTGGGGGCGTGCTGTGCATCGTCACCGAAACCTCGGAGCGGGTGCATTTCCAGCAGCGCCAGGCATTTCTCCAGGAACTGCGCCAGGCCTTGCCCGGCCTGGGCCAGGCCGAGCGCATCGAAGCCCACGCGGTACGCCGCCTGGCCAAGGAATTGGGCGCGGCGCGGGTCTGCTTTGGTGAAGACCTGGGCGATGGGCGCCGTTATCGGGTCGCCCAGGAGTGCGCCGCGCAGGTGCCGCCGATCACCGGCCTCAACCAGTACGCGGCCTTGGACCCGGCACTGCGCGAGGCGCTGCTCGCCGGCCAGGTGGTGCAGCGTAACTATGCGGCGAACAACATGGCACCGGCGGGCTTCAAGGGCCTGTGCGCCACGCTGCATGCCCCGGTGCTGCGTGCCGAGCGCCTGGAGGCGATGCTCGCGGTGCATTTCCACACGCCCCATGCATGGACCACCAGCGAATGCCTGCTGGTCGAAGAGGCCGCTGGCCAAGTGTGGGCGGCGATCACCCATGCCCGTTCCGAGCGCGCCTTGCATGTGCTCAATGAAAACCTCGAGGAGCGGGTGGCGAACATGATGACCCATCGCGAAGCCTCGTTGGTGCAGCTGCACGAGGCACGCAAGATGGAGATGATCGGCCAGCTGACCGGTGGCATCGCCCATGACCTCAACAATATGCTCACGCCGATCATTGCTTCCCTCGAATTGCTGCGCCGCCACCCCCAGCCGGAACGGGCCGAACGCCTGATCGACGGCGGCCTGCAGGCGGCGGAGCGGGCGCGCAACCTGGTCGGGCGCCTGCTCAGCTTCGCCCGGCGCCAGACTCTCAAGCCGGTTACGGTGTCACTGGCAGTGCTGGTGGAGGACATGCACGAACTGATGGCGCGCTCCCTGGGGCCGACCATCGCGCTACAGGTCAATATCGACAAGGCTTTGCCAGGGGTTCTGGTGGACCCGCACCAGTTGGAGCTGGCCCTGCTGAACCTGGTGGTCAATGCCCGTGACGCAATGAGCGAAGGCGGCCAGCTGACCATCCGCGCTGGCGCCGAGGAAGCCGGCATGCCCAGGCCGCCTGGATTGCAGGGCGGGCAACAGCTATGGCTGCAGGTCAGCGATACCGGTTGTGGCATGAGTGAAGAGGTATTGGCGCATTGCGTCGAGCCATTCTACTCGACCAAAGGGGTGGGCCGGGGCACTGGCCTGGGCCTGCCGATGGTGCAGGGGCTGGCGTTGCAGTCCGGTGGGGGCTTCGTTATTCATTCCCAGCCGGGCCAGGGGACCGAGGCGACCTTGTGGCTGCCGGCCAGTGAGAGCAGCGTGGCGGCGCGCATGGCCGAGCCTGTCGAGGCGGTCAGTGCGCAGCGGCCGACCCGGGTGTTGCTGGTGGATGACGAACCCCTGGTGCGCCAGGCAACGCTGATGCAGCTACAGGCGCTGGGGTATGAAGTGACAGAGGCCAGCGGGCCTGTCCAGGCCCTGGCGCTGCTGGAAAAGGGCCTGGTGCCCGATGTGTTGCTGACCGACCATGTGATGGCCGAGATGACCGGCGTGCGCTTCGCCCAGCAGGTGCGCGAGCAACTGGCCCAGCTGCCGGTGCTGATCATCACCGGCTACACCAACCTCACACCGCGTGAACTGCATGGGTTCGGCGTGTTGCGCAAGCCGTTCCGCCAGGATGAACTGGGGCGCAGCCTGACGCGCTTGCTGGCGGCGCGGGGGTGATTCGACTGGGCAGGGCGTTTTGCCAGTTGCCTGCCCAACGCGCCGCTCACTGCCTTCCCAGCACGTCTCCCAGCATCCGGCACACCTGCTCGGCCGAATAGGGCTTTGCCAGGAAGGCGAAGCCTTGGTGGCCACCTTCGGCAATCGCCTCGCTGTAGCCGGAGGTCAGGATCACCGGCAGATGAGGTTGGCTGCGCCGTAGCTCCCTGGCCAGGGCCAGGCCGCCCATGCCAGGCATCACCACGTCGGAAAACACCGCGTCGAATCCACTTTGTGCCGAAGCGATCTGCATCAGCGCATCCTCTGCCGAGATCGCCCAACTGATTCGGTAGCCATGATCGCGCAGGATCTGCGCGGTAAAACTGCCGACATCGGGGTTGTCCTCGACCACCAGGATATGTCGGCGCTCGCCATTGGGCGCCAGCGTCGGCAACGCGGTGCTGACTTCGGCATCGGCCTGGGCCACCTGGGGCAGGTACAGGGTGAAGGTGGTGCCCAGGCCTTCGCGGCTGCTGACCTGGACATCGCCCCCCGACTGTTTGACGAAGCCGAACACCTGCGACAGGCCGAGCCCGGTGCCCTGGCCGGCGGCCTTCGTGGTGAAGAACGGGTCGAAGATGCGCTCCAGCAGGTGCGGGGCAATGCCCACGCCGCTGTCGACCACCGAGATGGCAGCGAATGGCCCGGCCTGGGGGGGCTGGCCACGCAGCGCCGGCAGCTGCTGGTTGGCCTCCAGGCGCAGGCGCAAGGTGCCCACGCCGGCCATGGCGTCACGGCCGTTGATCATCAGGTTGATCACCGCGGTTTCCAGCTGGCCGAGGTCTGCGTGCACGTGGCAGGGTGTGTCGGGCAGTTCCAGGCTCACCTGGATGCGCGCGCCGGTGGCGGTATCGAGCATCTCGGCCATCGCCTCGAGCCTGGGGCCGGCGTCGAATACCTGTGGGCTGAGCGCCTGGCGGCGGGCGAAGGCGAGCAGTTGCCCGGTCAGCTTGGCGCCGCGGTCGACGGTGTCGGACACGGTCTTGAGATAGCGGCTGCGCCGGTTCTCGTCGAGGTCCGGGCGCTGCAGGAAGTGGATGGAGGAGCGGATGATGGTCAGCAGGTTGTTGAAGTCATGGGCCACGCCCCCCGTGAGCTGGCCGATGGCCTCGAGCTTCTGGGTCTGGCGCAGGACAGCCTCGGTATGCAGCAACTGGCTGGTACGCTCTTCCACGCGTTGTTCGAGGGTGGTATTGAGGGCCTCCAGGGCGGTCAGTGCCTCGCGCACCTCGGCGTTGGCCTGGACCCGCTGGATATGCGCCCAGCAGCGTTCGGTCACTTCGCCGATCAAGGTCTGTTCGTAATCGGTCCAGGCCCTGGGCTGCTTGTCGTGGATGGCCATCAGCGCGGTCAGGCGGCCCTCCTTGATCAACGGCATGCAGATGGTCGCGGTGATGCCGATGGCCTGGAAGGTCGCCGACTCGGGTGCCGGCAACTGACTGAGATTGTCATCGATCACCAGCGCCAGGCCTGCGCGCAGGCGGCTGACGGCCAGCGCGCCGAAGTCGGCCAGGCGGTACTGGCCGATCAGCCGTGGCGAGCCCGGTGCGACCCAGTCGCCGCAAATGGTGAAGCCGTCCTCGTCGGGCGCCATCACCGCATAGGCGCAGCTGGACAACTGCAGGTGCTCGCCAAGCAGGCGAGTGGTGGTGGCCATGATCCGTTCCGGATCGGTGGCATTGGCGGCAGCCCGGCCGAGGCTGTCGAGGAAGTTCAGACGGCGGTTGGCGACCACGCTCGCGGTGGTTTCGGTGACCGTGTCGAGCATGCCCACTACCTTGCCGTCGTGGTCGCGCACCGGGCTGTAACAGAAGGTGAAATAGGCGCGCTCCGGGCTGCCATGACGCTCGATCATCAGCGGGAAGTCCTCGATGTACACCGCCTCGCCGGCGAGCGCGCGCTGGGCCAGGTGGCGGATAGTGCTCCAGGCTTCCTGCCAGACATCGCTGAAGGGCCGGCCCAGGGCGGTCGGCTTGCCGCCCAGGATCTCGCTGAAGGCGTCGTTGTGCAGGGTGATCAGCGCATCGCCCCAGAGCACGGCCTGGGGAAAGCGCGAGGCCAGGCACAGGGCGACGCTGGTCTTGAGTACGTCGGGCCAGCTATCCAGCGGGCCGAGGGGCGTGGATGCCCAGTCGTGGTTGCGGATGCGCGCGGCCATCAGCCCGCCGCCGTCTAGCCATTTCGCCATGAACGTTGCTGGTCCTTTTGCGTGAGACCATCAGGGTGCACCGAGACGCGACGCTTGGCGAGGAATTTGTGTGCGCCATCGTCAGCGGATGAAGTGCACCTTGCCGGTATCGTCATTGCCCATGTAGATGCCGTACACGCCGGCCTGGCGCTCGAGGATGTAGCGCTCGAGGATCTGCCGGATCGCCGGGTAGTAGATTTCGTCCCAGGGGATCTGGTCCGGTTCGAAGAAACGATAGTCCAGGGTCTCGGGCCCGTATTCGCCGGTTTCCTCGGTGACCACGGCGCGGAAGATGATGTACACCTCGCTGATCCTCGGCACGCTGAAGATCGAGTAGGGCGAGACGATGTCGGCGCGCACGCCGCTCTCTTCCCATACCTCGCGCAGCGCCGCCTGCTCGGTGGTCTCGCCGGCTTCCATGAACCCGGCCGGCAAGGTCCAGGTGCCGGGGCGCGGCGGGATGGCGCGCTGGCACAGCAGGTACTTGCCGTCGCGCTCGATGATGCAGCCGGCGATGATCTTCGGATTGAGGTAGTGGATGTAGCCGCAACCGGTGCAGTGAAGACGTTCGTGGGTGTCGCCGTTGGGGACGCCCCGGGCCAGTTCCGTGGTGCAGTGCGGGCAGTAGCGCGGGGCGGTGGGCATGGTCAGCGGCCTATGCGAGGGTCCTTGAGGGGCAGGGGGGCGACGATATCGCGGACCTTGGCGTTGTCGTCCTGCTTCTGGCGCAGGTAGTCGAGGGCGACCTTGGCAGCGGCGCGCACATGGTCGACCGAGGCCTGGTGGGCGGCCTGGGGGTCGCCGCCCTTGATCGCCTCGACGATCTTTTCCATCTCGAGGTTGCTGGCGCCCCGGCGGTTTTCCTGGGACACCGAGGTGGCGCGCAGGTAGCTGATGCGCGCCTGCAACTGGCGCAGCTGCTGGGCGGCGACCTGGTTGCCCGAGCCTTCGAGCAGCACGTCGTAGAAGCCTTGCACCGAGTCGAGCACCTGTTGCAGCTCACCGTCCTCCAGGGCCTCGCGGTTGACCTCCAGGGCGCGCTCCAGGGCACGGATGTCCTTGGCCTTGGCGTTGAGGGTGAACAGTTGCACGATAAGGCCTTCGAGCACGCAGCGCAGCTCATAGATGTCGCGGGCGTCCTCCAGTGTGATGATGGCCACCCGTGGCCCCTTGGCGTCGGCGAACTCCACCAGGCCTTCGGACTCCAGGTGACGCAGGGCCTCGCGCACCGAGGTGCGGCTGACGCCAAGGCGCTCGCAAAGGTCGCGTTCGACCAGGCGGTCGCCCGGCAGCAGGTGGAAGTTCATGATCGCGCCGCGCAGTTTGTCGAGCACGATTTCACGCAGGGTGACGGGGTTGCGGTTGACCTTGAAGCTGTCGTCGAGGGGCTGGCGTTTCATCAGGGGCGCTCTTAATGCGGCTGTTGCGCCAACATCGCGGAATGCCTCGAACCCGGGCATTCCTTGCGGTGGTTCACACAGCCCGCTGTTAACGGGTTGCCTGCGCGTCGGCTTCGGCGAACGCCTCGCGGGCCAGGCGGAAACTGTCCACCGCCGCAGGTACGCCGCAGTAAATGCCGACTTGAAGCAGGATCTCGCGAATCTGTTCGCGGCTCAGGCCATTACGCAAGGCGCCGCGGATGTGCAGCTTGAGTTCGTGGGGCCGGTTGAGCGCGGAAATCATTGCCAAGTTTATCATGCTGCGCTCTTTGAGCGACAAGCCTTCGCGGCCCCAGACGTGGCCCCAGCAGTATTCGGTGACCAGCTCCTGGAGTGGCTGGGTGAAGGCGTCGGCGTTCTCGATCGAGCGCTTGACGTATTCCTCGCCGAGCACCTGGGTGCGGATCTGCAGGCCTTTTTCGTACTTTTCGTTGTTCATGGCCAGGGTCCTGACTGAATGGAAAATGGGGGCTGGGGCCGCAAAGCGGCCCCAGCGGATCTCAGCCCAGCGGAGGCAGCGCGCCGAGCTTGCCCTTGTGGTACACCATGGGCGTTACCGGCTGCTCGGGCAGCACCAGGTTCTTCACCTGGCCAACGATGATCGCGTGGTCGCCGCCATCGTATTCGCGCCACAGTTCGCATTCGATGATCGCCGTGGCCTTGGTCAGCAGCGGGTTGCCCAGTTCGCTCAACTGCCAGTCGATGCCCTTGGCCTTGTCCTTGCCCTTGCCGGCGAAGGCATAGGCCTCGGCGGTCTGGTCGGCGGACAGCAGGTGGATGGCGAACCGCTTGCTGTCGCGCAGGATCGGGTAGGTGTCGGAGGCGTAGTTGGGGCAGAAAAGCACCAGTGCCGGCTCGATCGACAGCGCGCTGAACGCGCTGGCGGTGATGCCGACGATGCCGCCGTCGGCGTCCAGGGTGGTGACCACGGTGACGCCGGACGGGAACGAGCCCATCACGTCTTTGTAGATGCCGGGTTCGATCATGGTGGCATTCTCCTAGCGCATCACAAAGGGGTCGGGCATGGGCGCTGTGGACAGGTTGATCCACACCGTCTTCAGCTCGGTATAGGCCAGCACCGAGTCGATGCCGCTCTCGCGGCCATAACCGCTGTTCTTGAAGCCGCCAATGGGGGCCATTGCCGATACGGCGCGGTAGGTGTTGACCCAGATGATCCCCGAGCGCACGTCACGGGCCAGGCGATGGGCGCGGCCCAGGTCGCGGGTCCAGATACCGGCGGCCAGGCCGAACTGCGAGTCGTTGGCCATCGCCAGGGCCTGCTCCTCGGTCTTGAAGCGGATCACCGCGGCGACCGGGCCGAACACTTCTTCCTGCATGATGGTCATCGAGTTGCTGTCGCATTCGAACAGGGTCGGCTCGTAGAACCAGCCGTCACCTTCGACCTCTGCACGTTTGCCGCCCATGCGCAGGGTGGCGCCCTCGGCCTTGGCCGCGGCCACCAGGCCTTCGATCACCGCCAGTTGCTGGGCGGTGGCGATCGGGCCCATCTCGCTGCTGTCGTCCTGCGGGTTGCCGATGCGGATACTTTTGGCGCGGGCGATCAGGCGTTCGACGAACTCGTCGAAGATCTCGTCCTGCACCAGCAGCCGCGAGCCGGCCACGCAGCTTTGCCCGGAGGCGGCATAGATGCCGGCTACGGCGCCGTTGATGGCGCTGTCCAGGTCGGCGTCGGCGAAGATGATGTTCGGTGACTTGCCGCCCAGCTCCAGCGACAGCTTGGCGAAGTTCTCGGCGCTGCTGCGCACCACGTGGCGGGCGGTGGCAGCGCCGCCGGTGAAGGCGATCTTGCGCACCAGCGGGTGGCGGGTCAGCGCCGCGCCGGTGCTTGGGCCGTAACCTGTGACCACGTTGACCACGCCAGCCGGGAAGCCGGCTTCCAGAGCCAGGCGGGCCAGTTCGAGGAGGGTGGCGGAGGCGTGCTCCGAGGGCTTGAGCACGATGGTGTTGCCGGCGGCCAGGGCCGGGGCCAGCTTGATCGCGGTGAGGTACAGCGGGCTGTTCCACGGGATGATCCCGGCCACCACGCCGATCGGCTCGTGCACGGTGTAGGCAAACAGGTCCGGCTTGTCCAGCGGCAGGGTGCCGCCTTCGAGCTTGTCGGCCAGGCCTGCGGTGTAGTGGAAGAACTCCGGCAGGTAGCCGACCTGGCCGCGGGTTTCGCGGATCAGCTTGCCGTTGTCGCGGCTTTCCAGCTGGGCCAGGTGTTCCTTGTTCTCGGCAATCAGGTCGCCGAGGCGGCGCAGCAACTTGCCTCGGGCGGTGGCGGTGAGGCCGCGCCAGGCCTTGCCTTCGAAGGCGCGCTGGGCGGCCTGCACGGCAAGCTCGACATCGGCTTCGCCGGCATCGGGCAGTTGCGCCCAGGCCTTGGCGGTGGCCGGGTCGAGGCTGTCGAAGGTCTTGCCGCTCTGGGCATCGCGCCATTGGCCGTCGATGCACATCTGGAAACGAACGAGGGTCATGCGACTATCCCCTTGGCGGATTCGGAGAGGGTGCGGGCCTGCCTGAGGAAGTCCAGCAGCATCTTGTTGACTTCGCGCGGTGCTTCCACCGGCATCATATGCCTTTGCTCGGCGAGGACCACGCTCTGCGCGCCGGGAATCCGTGCGGCGAGTTGGCGGGTCATGGCCGGAGTGGAACCGCTGTCGAGCTCGCCCGTGGCGATCAGCGTCGGTACCTGGATGTTTCCCAGGTCGGCTTCGCGGTACATGTCCTGGGTGGCGAACAGCGAGTAGGTGGTGTGGTAGCCCTGGGGGTCGTTGCTCGCCAGGATCTGGCGGATGGCGGCGACCTGGGCCGGGTTGGCGGCCTTGTACTCGCGGCTGAACCAGCGCTCGAGCGCGGCGTCGACGTTGGCGTCGGGGCCCTGTTCAAAGGCTTGCGCGGCGCGTGCGATCACCCCGGCGCTCTGCTCGGGGGTGCGGTTGAACACGCTGTTGAGTACCACCAGCGCGGCCAGGCGTTGCGGGTAGTTGAGCGCGAAGGCGCGGGCCACCAGGCCGCCCATGGAAAAGCCGATCACGCAGGCCTGGGCGACCTGCAGGTGGTCGAGCAGTTCAGCAAGCTGCTCGGCATAGCCCTCCAGCGGCGTATCGGCGCTGGGCACGCGGCTCTGGCCATGGCCGAGCATGTCGTAGGCGATGACGCGGTAGTCGTTGGCCAGGCCGACGATCTGCCCGCCCCACATTTCCTTGTTCAGGCCCACGCCGTGGATCAGTACCACGGGCTGGCCCTGGCCCAGGTCCAGGTAACTGGTCCCGGCCGGTGTACGTTCAGCGACAGGCTGAATCATGGAGGGCGCTCCTTGAAGGTCGGGCGCGGCGGGTATGCACGCCACGCCCAGGCCCGTCTTGGTTGTTGTTATTGAGCGTTGGCCTGTTCGGCAGCCAGTTCTTCCAGGTCGATGTAGCGGTTGCCGATGCGTGGGTGCAGGCGACCACCGTCGGCGGCGCCCAGCACCACGACGATTTCGTCGGCACGTGGAGCATCTTCGATCTGCATTTCCAGGGTGATGTAGTGCGAGCGCAGGCCTTCGTCGTCCTTCTGCATCATCGGGATCTGGATCGAGGTGCCGGGGCCGCCGCGTTTGTTGGTGAAGCTCAAGTAGCTCTTGGCCTGCACGGCTTCGCGGTAGTGGTTGCCGAAACGCAGGGTGTGGATTACGGCCGAGGCGTGCTCGATCTCGCCGTCGGCGCCGACCACGGCGGCCTTGCCGTAGGCCTCGATCTTGTCGGCTCCGCCGATGGCGGCAGTCAGGCGCTCGACCATCAGCGCGCCCAGCGCGGAGCAGTTGGCGCGGATCTCCGGCTTGAGGTCTTCGACAAAGCCGCGACCGGCCCATGGGTTCTTGATCACCACGGCCAGGCCGACCATGGTCACCGGCTTGTCGGTGGCTTTGCCGCCTTCGATGCGGGTCTCTTCGGAGTAGGTGACGATCTTGCGGATTTCGAAACTCATGGGGGCTCCTGGTTAGGGTTATCAGCTCTTGTTGTCTGATGGTATACCATAATATTTGATGTGCAAGGGTCGGTCGAAAATTTGTTTTCGTCAGGGGACGAAAGGACCGTTGGTACCTTGATTGCTTTACGTGCTGGACTCATCGCGGGGCAAGCCCGCTCCCACGATGCATTCATGTCTGGCGTGGGAGCGGGCTTGCCCCGCGATGAGTAAAAAAGCCCGCCCACGCCGGCCACTGGGGCCAACGCGAGCGGGCTGGTTCCCGCAATCAATCAGGCAAAGGGAATTCAGGTGAAGGCCGGCACCACTTCCTTGATGAACAGCTCCAGCGACTTGCGTTTCTCGGCATGGGGCAGGCTGTTGTCGCACCAGAAGCTGAACTCGTCGACGCCGAGCGCCTGGTAGTACTTGATGCGCGCAATGATTTCTTCCGGCGTGCCGATCATGGTGTTCTTGCGAATGTTCTCCAGCGCGAAGGCCGGCACCTCGGCGAACTTCGATTCCGGGCTCGGCTCGAGGAAGCCATTGACCGGCACGGTCTTGTTGCCGAACCAGGCATCGAAGGTGCGGTAGAAGCGCGAGATGGCCTGGGCACCGACCTTCCAGCCATCCGGCTCGGCCGGGCTGTGCACGTGGGTGTGGCGCAGCACCATCAGCTGTGGGCGCGGCACGTCCGGGTTGTTGTCCAGCGCGGCCTGGAACTTGTTCTTCAGGTCCAGCACCTCTTCGTCGCCTTTCATCAGCGGGGTGACCATGACGTTGCAGCCGTTGGCCACGGCGAAGTTGTGCGAGTCAGGGTCGCGGGCGGCGATCCACATCGGCGGCATGCCCGGTTGTACCGGCTTGGGCACGCTGGTGGAGGTGGGGAAGTTGTAGATCTCGCCTTCATGGGCATAGTCGCCCTGCCACAGCTGCCGCACCGCCGGGACCATCTCGCGCAGGGCCTTGCCGCCATCGGTGGCCGGCATGCCGCCGGCCATGCGGTCGAATTCGAACTGGTAGGCGCCACGGGCCAGGCCCACTTCCATGCGGCCATTGCTGATCACATCGAGCAGGGCGCATTCGCCCGCCACGCGGATCGGGTTCCAGAAGGGCGCGATGATGGTGCCGGCGCCCAGGCGGATTTTCTCGGTGCGTGCGGCCAGGTAGGCCAGCAGCGGCATCGGGCTCGGCGAGATGGTGTACTCCATGGCGTGGTGTTCGCCGATCCACACGGTGCTGAAACCGCCGTCTTCGGCCATCAGGGTCAGTTCGGTGAGGTCTTCGAACAGCTGGCGGTGGCTGACCTGCTCATCCCAACGTTCCATGTGCACGAACAGCGAAAATTTCATGGGGCTTTTCCTCGGAGCTTTGTTGTTTTCGCCCGCCGTGGCAGGCGCTCTAAGTGGAATCAGTCGTCAGGGTCTCAGGCGAAGGCCGGCAGGCTGGCCATCTTGCCGCGGCAATAGACCATCGGGCGAGGCGCCTCCTGCGGGACGATCAGGTTGTGTACCTTGCCGACCATGATGGCGTGGTCGCCGCCTTCGTATTCACGCCACAGTTCGCATTCGATCACGGCGGTGGCGCCAGCCAGGATCGGGTTGCCCAGTTCGCTCAGGGTCCACTCGATGCCAACGGCCTTGTCCTTGCCTTTTTTCGCGAACGCATACGCCTCGGCCTGCTGTTCACCGGAGAGCAGGTGAATGGCGAAGCGCTTGTTCTTCATCAGTACAGGGTAGGAGTCGGAGCTGTAGTTGGGGCAGAACAGCACCAGTGGCGGGTCCATCGACAGGGAGGAGAAGGCGCTGGCGGTGAGGCCGACGATCGAGCCGTCGTCGTCCAGGGTGGTGATGACGGTCACGCCGGAGGGGAAGGAGCCCAGGACGTGCTTGTAGACGGTTGCGTCGATCATCTCGTGTACCTCTGAAAAGGCTGCGGTGGTCCGCGGTTTTTATCGTTGATGTGTCTGATGGTATACCGTAATACCTATATTGCAAGCGGAATTTTCCGTGCGCTGGAGTTCGCGATAAACGGTGCAAGCCCCCGTAATCACTGGTCTTGGTGTAAACCTTCGGGCTGCAAGTCAGTGCATGGAGCGGATCAGTTGTGGTGAAAATGAGCGGCGCAGTGTTGTCAAACTCTTGGAATACCATAATATGGTCTTCAGCTGAGAGGCCGCCCCGAGCGGTTTCCATACAACGATAAAAACGACCTTTCGAGCTGAATCCTATGTCCCAACCGTCGTCGCAACACCATCTCGTCGAGCAACACACGGTCGATTACGTGCCACCGTCCGAGCGCCATGGGAAGGCGCGCGACCTTTTCACCCTGTGGTTCAGCACCAACATCGCGCCGCTGCCGATCGTCACCGGTGCCATGGTGGTCCAAGTGTTCCACCTGAACTTGCTGTGGGGGCTGCTGGCCATCGTGCTGGGGCATCTGCTGGGCGGGGTGGTGATCGCCCTGGCCTCGGCGCAGGGGCCGCAGTTGGGCATTCCGCAGATGGTGCAGAGCCGCGGCCAGTTCGGGCGCTATGGTGCGCTGCTGATCGTGTTCTTCACCGCATTGATCTACGTCGGTTTCTTCATTTCCAACATCGTCCTGGCCGGCAAGTCGATCCACGGCATCGCCCCTGGCGTGCCGATGCCCGGCGCTATCGTCATCGGCGCCCTGAGCGCCACCGCCATCGGGGTGATCGGCTACCGCTTCATCCATACGCTGAACCGCGTCGGCACCTGGGTGATGGGCTCGGCGTTGCTGGCGGGTTTCATCATGATGTTCGCCCAGGAACTGCCGGGCGACTTCTTCAGCCGCGGCGCGTTCAACCTGTCCGGCTTCATCGCCACGGTGTCGCTGGGCATCATCTGGCAAATCAGTTTTTCGCCCTATACCTCGGACTACTCGCGCTACCTGCCCCGTGAAGTCGGCATCGCCAAGCCGTTCTGGGCCACCTACCTCGGGGCCACGCTGGGTACCATCCTGTGCTTCAGCTTCGGTGCGGTGGCGGTGCTGTGCGTGCCGCAAGGCACCGATGCCATGGTGGCGGTCAAGCAGGCCACCGGTTGGCTGGGCCCGGTGCTGATGGTGCTGTTCCTGCTCAACATCATCAGCCACAACGCCCTCAACCTCTACGGTGCGGTGTTGTCGATCGTCACCGCGATCCAGACCTTCGCCGCCCATTGGACGCCGAGCATCAAGCTGCGGGTGCTCCTGGCGGGGGTGATCCTGGTGGGTTGCGGTCTGGTGGCGCTGAACGCCTCGGCGGACTTCATCGGGCAGTTCATCGGGCTGATCCTGGCGCTGTTGCTGGTGCTGGTGCCGTGGGCGTCGATCAACCTGGTGGACTTCTACCTGATCAAGCGCGGCGAGTACGACATTGCTTCGATCTTCCGTGCCGACGGCGGCATCTACGGGCGTTTCAACCACCACGCGATCATCGCCTATGCCTGCGGCATCCTCGTGCAGCTGCCGTTCGCCAATACGTCGCTGTATGTCGGGCCGTACTCGAACATCGTAGAAGGGGCGGATCTGTCGTGGCTGTTCGGGCTGTTGGTGACAGTGCCGCTGTATTACTGCCTGGCGACGCGGGCTCAGCCGGAAAAGGCGCAGCGGGTGGTCGGCGTCAAATCCTGAGATCCGCGCCAAACTGATCGCGGGGCATGCCAGATCCTGCGCAACCCTTGCCGGAACGGGTGTGCCCCGCGATGTTCGTCAGGCCGTTCAGACTTTGAACTGCGCGACCAGCCCATTGAGCTCCAGCGCCAGCTGCGACAGGTCCTGGGCCGATGCGCTGGTCTGGTTGGCCCCGGTGGTCGTCTGCATTGCCAGCTCGCGGATATTCACCAGGTTGCGGTCCACTTCCCGGGCCACCTGCGCCTGCTCCTCGGTGGCGCTGGCGATCACCAGGTTACGCTGGTTGATCGAGGTGATGGTCCGCGAGATGACCTCCAGAGCCTGACCGGCCGACTGCGCCACCTCCAAGGTGCCGCTGGCGCGGCCCTGGCTGCTGTGCATGGCGCTGACCGCCCGCTCGGTGCCGATCTGGATACCGCCGATCATCTGCTCGATCTCCGCGGTGGACTGCTGGGTACGGTGAGCCAGTGCGCGTACCTCGTCGGCGACCACGGCAAAGCCACGGCCTGCCTCGCCAGCTCGGGCGGCCTCGATGGCGGCATTGAGCGCCAGCAGGTTGGTCTGGCCGGCGATGGCGCCGATCACATCCAGTACGCGGGTAATGTCGTTGGCGCTGTTGGCCAGCTGTTCGATCTCTGCGGCGGTGCCAGTGACGTCATCGACCAGGTGCTGGATCGAGGCGAGGGCCTGGTTGACCTGGTCTCGGCCGTCACGGGTGGTCTGGTCCGCACCCTGCGAAGCTTCGGCAGTGCTCACGGCGTTGCTGGCCACCTCCTCGACGGCGCTGGTCATCTGGTTGACCGCAGTGGCGGCCTGGTCGATCTCGGTGCTCTGCTGCAGCAAGCCACGGCTGGTGTCCTCGGTGACGCTGTGCAGCTCCTCCGAGGCCGAGGCCAGGCGGTTGGAGGACGCGGCGATCTTGCCAATAGTGTCGCGCAGGCTTTGCTGCATGCGGCGCAGGGCGTGCAGCAGCAACGCCGGTTCGTCCTGGCCAACGACCACGATCTCGTGGGTAAGGTCGCCAAGGGCAACGCGCTCGGCCACTATAACGGCCTCCGCCAGAGGCGTAACGACACTGCGGGTGAACAACAAGGCGATGGTGACCAGCACCAGCGTGATCAGCAACAGCGCAATGACGATGACGCGCAAGGCATCGTCTCCAACATCGCTGCTGTGCTGCGAGGCGGCGTGCGCACCTTTGTAGTTGAATTCGACCAGTGTCGTCAGCGCTTCCATCATATGGTCCGCCCGCTGGACCAGCGGGCCGCTGATCAGTTGCTTGGCTTGCGTCATGCGGCCTTCACTGATGCTCGCGAGTACCTGGAGCTGCAGGTCGGTGTATTGCTTGCGCGCCACGATGAAGGTATTGAACAGGTTGCGATCCTGCGGGCCATCGATGGTCAGCTCGTAGGCGTCCAGGCTGTTGCGCAACGCATCTTCAATGCTGTTGAGCAAGTGGATGCTCGCCCCCTCGCCGCTATTGTCCTCGAGGGCGGCACGCAGTGTGGCCGCACGCTCCTGGGCAAGGCTGGCACTGATTCCGTTGAGCGCGATCATGGCCGGTAGCCAGTTGACACGGATTTCATCCGTGGCACTGTCCATACGTTGCGTTTCGTACACGACGACCCCTCCCATGGACAAAATGAGAACAGCCAGGGTGGTGAAAAAGCAGCCAGCCCTTTTGCCGATTTTCATGTTTCTAAGCAGCATGGATATTCCTTGACGTGAGAAAAATTTGTACGTCAAGAGCATGGTGGAGCGGCGACTTACGGAGTAGTCGCCCGATACCACAAGGTACTGCGAGTTTTTCCGACTTTTTGTCCGCGTGAATTGTGATGTGACGGGGGCGCAGGGCTGCGCCCCACACTACTCTGGACGGTTCAGACCTTGAACTGCGCCACCATCCCATTCAGCTCCACCGCCAGGCGTGAAAGGTCCTGGGCCGCCGCGCTGGTCTGGTTGGCGCCAGCCGAAGTCTGCATTGCCAGGTCGCGGATGTTCACCAGGTTGCGGTCCACTTCCCGCGCCACCTGGGCCTGCTGCTCAGAGGCCGTGGCGATCACCAGGTTGCGCTGGTTGATCGTGGCGATTGCCTCGGCGATCAGCTCCAGGGCCTGGCCGGCCGATTGCGCCACTTCAAGGGTGCCGCCGGCGCGGCCCTGGCTGCTGTGCATGGCGCTGACCGCCCGCTCGGTGCCGGTCTGGATGCCGTCGATCATCTGCTCGATTTCCGCCGTGGACTGCTGAGTGCGGTGGGCCAGGGCGCGCACTTCGTCGGCGACCACGGCGAAGCCGCGGCCCGCCTCGCCGGCACGGGCGGCCTCGATGGCGGCGTTGAGGGCCAGCAGGTTGGTCTGGCCGGCGATCGAACCGATCACGTCAAGCACCTGGCTGATCTGGTTGGCGTGGCTGGCCAACTGCTCGATTTCCTCGGCGGTACCGGTCACGTCATCGACCAGGTGCTGGATCGAGGCCAGTGCCTGGTTGACCTGGTCGCGACCATCGCGGGTGGTGCGGTCGGCGCCCTGGGAGGCATCGGCGGTGCTCACGGCGTTGCTGGCCACTTCTTCGACGGCGGCGGTCATCTGGTTGACCGCGGTGGCGGCCTGGTCGATCTCGGCACTTTGCTGGTGCAGGCCGCGGCTGGTGTCCTCGGTGACCGTGTGCAGTTCCTCGGAGGCCGAGGCCAACTGGTCGGAGGAGGCGGCGATCCGCCGCAAGGTGTCGCGCAGGCTGTGCTGCATGCGGCTCAGGGCGCGCAGCAGCAAGGCCGGCTCGTCGCGGCCGAGCACGGTTATCTCGCGGGTCAGGTCGCCGGTGGCGACGCGCTCGGCCACGGCGACGGCGTCGGCCAGCGGGACGATGATGCTGCGGGTGAGGAGGGTGGCGATGCCGACCAGCGCGAGCAGGATCACGGCGATGGCGCCGATGATCAGGGCAAAGGCTTCGTCGGAGGCCGCGCTGCTGCGCTGCGAGGCCTGCTCGGCGCCCTGGGTGTTGTAGGCGATCAGTTCGCCCAGGGCCTTCATCATGCTGTCGGCGTACTCGGCCAGCGGGCCGTTGACCAGGCGACGGGCTTCGTCCAGCTGATCGTTGCCGGCGGCGTTGCGAATGGCTTTCTGCAGGCCGTGGTAACGCTCGCTAAGACCGATGAAGGCATCGAACAGGGCGCGGTCGTCGGCTTCGATGATGGTGCGCTCGTAGGCCTTGAGGTCGCTTTCGAGCTGCTGGTTGACCTGGACGATCTTGTCCAGGGTGGCGTGGCGGGCGCTGCTGCTGTCCTCCAGGACACTGCGCAAGGTGAGGGCACGGGCTCGGCCCAAGTTGCTGCTGACCTCGCCCAGGGCGAGTACCGCGGGCATCCAGGTGATGCGGATTTCGTCGGTGGCGCTGTCCATCCTGCGGGTTTCGTAGAGGGCGACCAGGCCCATGGCCAGGACCAGGATCCCGAGCAGGGTGAACATTCCTGCTGCCCGAATGCCGATCTTAACGTTCCGTAACTGCATGCGACGCTCCTTGACGGTGGCTGCAGGCGTCAAGAGCGCGGACGGACCGGGCTCGGCTGGTAGGGCTCTCGATGCACTGCGAAAGGGGTTATATCCTCACGGTTCATGTTGTTTTTTCCGAATGATGACACAGTGCCACTATTATTGACCAGTCGTTCAATGAAAGCCCGCCCCCCTTGGTATGCCGTCACTTGCTGACTGCATGCCTCCATTCCGTCGCAAAAAGGGCCGCAGAGCGGCCCTTTCTTGATCATGCAACGATCGGGATCAATGGGTCGGCAGCCGCCAGCGCCTGGGCGCGATCCGCTGCCGGGGGGTAGATCCACACCGTGTTGATCTGGCGCTTGAGGTGCTTGCCGTCCTCGCCCTGCAGGTGCAGTTCGCGTTCCCAGCCTTCGCTGTAGGCCGCGCCCCATTCGCCCAGGTCCAGGCAGGTGACGTACTTGGGCTGGCGATAGATCACCGGCTCCACGCCCAGCAGGTCGGCCATGGCGTTGTTGCCCGAATGGCGGCCCATGGGAATGGCGTGCTGGCAGGTCATCAGCGCGTGGTTGCCCAGGTCGTCGACCGCGGCGCGGGCGACATCGCCGGTGGCGTAGATGTAGTCCTGGCCAACGACTTTCAGGTGACCGTCGACTTTCAGGCGGCCCAGGCCGTCACGCTCGCCCGCGACCTGGGCGGTCAACGGGCTGGCCTTGACCCCCACGGTCCAGATCACGGTCTTGCTGGCGATGTATTCGCCGTTGTCCAGGGTCACGCCCCCCGCATCCACCGCCACCACCGAGGTGCCAGTCAGCCATTGCACGCCGGCCTGCTCGCTGGCGCTGACGATGGCCGGGGTGATCCCGGCGCCGAGCGCGGCCCCGATGCTGGCGCCACGGTCGATCAGCACCACGCGGGCCTGGCCTTCGCCGAGGATGGCGCGCAGCCGGGATGGCAGCTCGGTGGCCGTTTCGATACCGGTGAAGCCACCGCCGCACACTACCACGGTGTTGCGCGCCGGGGAGGCCGGCAGGCTGGCCAGGCTGTGCAGGTGCTGCTCCAGGCGAGTGGCCGACTCCATCTGGTCGACATCGAAGGTGTGCTCGGCCAGGCCCGGGACGGCGGGGCGGGCCACCTGGCTGCCGGCGGCGAGGATCAGGCGATCGTAGGCGAGCTGGTGCGGGCGGCTGTCGGCATCGCGATAACCGACCTGGCGGGCGTCGCTGTCGATGGTGTCGACGGTGCCGTGGATGAACTCCACCCCCACCACGTCGAACAGTGCCTCCAATGGCGCCTGCAAGCTGTGCACGTCGGCTTCGTAGAAGCGTGGGCGGATCCGCAATTGCGGCTGCGGGGCCAGCACACTGATGCGCACGTCGCCGCGCTGGGCCTGGTCGAGCAGGCGGGCGGCGCTCAGGGCGCTCCAGACACCGGCAAAGCCGGCACCGATGATCAGGATACGAGAGGTCATGAAGGTGCTCCGCAAGGTAGGAAAGGGCTTCGACGAAGCATGTGCTGCTTGTCGAATAACTGCGACTGTATTGGTCGTAGTTTAATCCGGCAAGTGTTTTTTACGCATCGGGTTGTTCGCCAACCGCCATGAAACGCGCAGATACCTTGTGTTTACTGGCGTAAAGCGGGGTCTTGATCGGCCAGTGCGACGACGGGCGGCTACGCCCGGCTTTGCTTGCCAGCGCTGAAGGGCGTACTATTTGCGACAAAGTCAGTCGGAGATTCATATGTCCCTCTACAGTGCAGGCGTCGAGTACGGTATCCACTGCCTGCTGTTCCTGGTGGACGAGCGTGGCGACAGCCGCGAGTCCAGCGTGCGCGACCTGGCCGAGCTGCAGGGGGTGCCCCAGGAGTACCTGGCCAAGGTCTTCACCAAGCTCGCCCGGGCCGGGCTGGTCGCCGCGACCGAAGGCGTGCGCGGCGGGTTTCGCCTGGCGCGGCCTTCCGACGAAATCACCGTGCTGGATATCGTCACGGCCATCGATGGGCCGAAGAAGCTCTTCGATTGCCGGGAGATCCGCGAGCGCTGCGCGGTGTTCGAAGGTTCGGCGCCAGGCTGGGCGACCGAGGGCACCTGTGCGATCCACGCGGTGATGCTGGGGGCGCAGAAACGCATGGAGGAGGCGCTGGCCCAACAGACCATCCTCGACCTGGCGCGGCGGTTCGGGCGCAAGGCGCCGGCCGAGTTCGGGCAGAAGGTCAATGACTGGATGAGCGAGCGACGCGACGGCAAGGGCAGCGCTGGCGATATTCCGTTGCAGGCGGTCTGACCGCCTGGACCACCACGGAAAATGCTGCTCAACCCCCAGGTAAATCCTTGCCTGGGTGATCCGCCCGCGCGCCTCAAGGCGAGGTAAGCTGACAGGAAAATCCCGCGCGCCGCCTACGGCGCCAGAGAGGTCAGCGTGGCTTCCTACACCTTGCGTCAACTGAAGTACTTCGTCACCACCGTGGAGGCCGGCAGCGTCGCCGAGGCCTCGCGCCAGTTGTACATCGCCCAGCCTTCGATCTCCACGGCGATCAAGAGCCTGGAAGAGAGCTTTGGCGTGCAGCTGTTCATACGCCATCACGCCCAGGGCGTGTCACTGACGCCCAGCGGCAAGCGTTTCTACGCCAAGACCCGGTCCCTGTTGCAGATGGCCCACGAGTTCGAGCAGAACGCCCTGGCCGACAACGACACGGTGGCCGGGCAGATCGACATCGGCTGTTTCGAGACCGTGGCGCCGCTGTATTTGCCGCGGCTGATCGCAGGCTTTCGCGAGCGCTACCCAGGGGTGGACATCCGCCTGCGCGACGGCGAGCAACAGGACCTGATCCAGGGGCTGACGGCCGGTACCTTCGACCTGGCGTTTCTCTATGACCATGACCTGGACGGCACCATCGAGACCGAGCCGCTGATGCCGCCACAGAAACCCTATGTGCTGCTGCCGGAAAAGCACCGCTTCGCCGGCCAGGCCCAGGTGTCATTGCGTGACCTGTGCCCCGAACCGATGATCCTGCTCGACGTGGCGCCCAGCCGCACCTACTTCGTCAGCCTGTTCAACGAACTGGGGCTGACGCCGAACATCGTCTTCAGCTCCCCGTCGATCGAGATGGTCCGGGGCATGGTGGGGCAGGGCTTCGGTTTCTCGCTGCTGGTCACCCGGCCGCACTCGGAATTCACCTACGACGGGCAGCGCCTGGTGACGCTGGCGATTGCCGAGCCAGTGACGCTGTCGGGGTTGGCGGCGGCGCACCTCAAGCGTGTGCAACTGACCAAACCGGCGCAGTTGTTCGTGGAATTCTGCCGTGAGGAACTGGCAAGGATGTAGTGCTGACCGCCCGTCGCCTGCAGTGTGAAGACGACCGAACGTTGCCCGGCCAGCGGTTTCTTCCACTAAGGTGCTAGAGGCATTGAGGCGTTGTCATCACTGGGGCGAATGGACCTGCGCCTCTTCATGGGCAATCTCAATTGGCATCCTGCCCGTCGAGGGCGTACCACACCCAACAGGCCATCCAGTACAAGAGAGGGTCGTACCATGTCGTTGATTGGCGTTTCGATGCTTGAGATGCGGCAGATGATCGAACAGGCCTGCCTGCCCGACCGCTGCGAGGTGAGCTGTGCGGACGGCGAGCACCTCACCATTCGTCTGGGCCAGGGCTCGAGCCTGGACGATTGCCTTACCGTGAGGGACGTGCCGATTGCCAGCCTCAATACCTGCCATGACCTGCTGGGCCTTGTGAGTCGGGTCAAGGCACAACGTGATGCCCCGCCGGCGCCCGCAAAGCGATTGCCTGACGTCATTGCAACTCGAGCAGCAGGTTGATGCCGCCGTCGCCGCATTTGACGTGTTCACGGACCACGCCCCGATAATTGCGCCCCTCCCAGGCGAAGGCGACGCTGTGCGCCTTCTCCACCTTGCCGGGTAACGGCGGTTCAATATGCAGGCGCAGCGCGGGGCGGCCCTGCAGGCTGAGGGCGGCCAACTGGACCTGACACATGGCGCGTTGGGCCACCGGGCCGAACAGGGTATCGCGGACGAAGTCCAGTTCCAGGCAAGCGCAAGGGGCACGACAGGGCATCTTCATGGTGGCTTTCCGACGAGAGAGGCATACCTCGAAGGTTGGAAGCCTAAAGGCGCGAGACGTTCAAATTAATTTCAGTTGGCCTCTGGCATGGGCACGGTCCCTATGGAGCCGGCTTGCCGGCGATGGGCCGCAAGCCTTCAGGGTTCACGGTGCGCCAAGAATCTCCAGCACTTTGTCGCGCAACTGGTCGATGCTGAACGGCTTGCCGATCAGGTGCATGCCTGGGGGCACGTTGAAGCTCTCGGCGTAGCCACTGGCGAACAGCACCGGCAGGTTCGGCCGGCTTTCCCGAGCCTTGGCCGCCAACTTCTCGCCGCGCAGGTCAGGCAACCCCACGTCGGTCATCAACAGCGCCAGCGATTGCGTGGGGTCCTCGATGATCTTGAGGGCCGCGGCAGCGCTGTCGGCCTCGATGGCGGCATAGCCCAGTTCGTCGAGCACTTCGACTATCAGCATGCGAACGATGTCGTCGTCTTCGACTACCAGAAGGTGCATTGTGTGGATCCTGTTTCGATGGATTGTCTCTACTCTGTGCGCGGGGCCTGGGCAGAAGTTCCCAAGCTTAACGGCATGGGCAAATAGATGGAACGATTGCTGCAGACAGGCTTCAAATACTGGCTAAATGCCCTGCCGGTTCCGCAAAAGCTGGTTAGACTCGCTGTATTCGCGGTCGGTCTGGCGCAGGGCAATACTTACACGACGTAGACGCCGGTCTGTTCAATGGACTTATTTCGCTCGGGCACTTTCACATGATTCAAGCAGCCTCGATGGACCAACGCAGTTTTCGCAAACTGCTGAGCCGCAACGTCGGCCTGCCCCTGGGAGTGGGGCTACTGGGCGCCGTGGCCTTTGTCGCGGTGATCTACTACCTGCTTTCGGCCATGCAGTGGGTCGAGCACACCGATCGGGTGATCGGCAATGCCAACGAGACGATCAAGCTGTCGATCGACATGGAAACCGGCATGCGCGGCTATCTGCTGACAGGCGAAGAGCGTTTCCTCGACCCCTATGAAGTGGCAAAGCCACGCATCTTCGGCAGCCTGGACAGCCTGCGGGCAATGGTGGCCGACAACCCTCAGCAAGTCGACCGCATCGACCGCATTGCGGCGCTGCAGCGCGAGTGGAACACCTTCGGCAACGAAGTCATCAGCCAGCGGCGCAGCCAGCAGGGTGATGTGGTGTCGTCGATTGGCCGTGGCCGCGGCAAGCGCCTGACCGACGAGATCCGCAAGGAGTTCGAGACCTTCATCAACACCGAGCAGCAACTGCGCACGACGCGCAACGAGACGGTCAGCACGGTCACCATGACCGCCATCTCGGCGTTCGTGCTGTTCATCGTAGCCCTGAGCGCGTTGCTCGCCTACCTGGGGCGGCGTGACCTGCTGGCCTTGTCGGCCAGTTACGTGGAAAACCTGGAGGCCCAGCAGCGCGCCACCGAGCGCCTCGAACACCAGGCCTGGCTACGGGCCGGGCAGACGCAGTTGTCCGAGCAGGTCCTGGGCCAGCTGACCCTGCCGATGCTGGGCGACAACATCCTGCGTTTTTTTGCCGGCTACCTGGGTAGTGTGGTCGGGGCCCTGTACGTGCGCGACGAGCATGGCAGCCTGGTGCGTGTCGCCAGCTACGGGCTCGATGCCGAACAGCAGGCCCGCGACCCCCGCCTGGGCGATCATGGCAGCCTGCTTGGCCAGGCGGTGATCCAGGGCCGCCTATTGTCCCTGGACAATCTGCCCGAGGATTACTACCGGCTCAGTTCCGGCCTGGGCAGCGGCCTGCCGCGCAGCGGCGTGCTGGTGCCGGCCCGCGAGGACGGACGGATCAATGGCGTGCTGGAGCTGGGGTTCCTGCGCATGTTGCAGACGCGCGACTGCGAGCTACTGGAGCGCGTGGCCGAGAACGTCGGCGTGTCCATCGAAAGCGCCCGCTATCGCCAGCGCCTGCAGGAAGTGCTGGCCGAGACCCAGCAGCTCAACGAAGAACTGCAGGTGCAGCAGGAGGAGCTCAAGACCGCCAACGAGGAGCTCGAGGAGCAGTCGCGGGTGCTCAAGGAATCCCAGGCCCACCTGGAGACCCAGCAGGCCGAACTTGAGCAGACCAATGAGCAACTGGCCGAGCGCACCGAGGCCCTGGACCGCAAGAACAGCGAGCTGAACCAGGCCCAGGTCGAGTTGCAGGCCCGCGCCGACGACCTGCAGCGCTCGAGCAAGTACAAGTCCGAGTTCCTTGCCAACATGTCCCATGAACTGCGCACGCCGCTCAACAGCTCGCTGATCCTGGCCAAGCTGCTGGCCGAGAACGCCGAAGGCAATCTCAGCGAGGAGCAGGTGAAATTCGCCGAGTCGATCTATTCGGCTGGCAACGACTTGCTCAACCTGATCAACGATATTCTCGACATCGCCAAGGTCGAGGCCGGCAAGCTGGAAGTGCGCGCCGAAAGCACCCCGCTGGAGCGCCTGGTCGAAGGCCTGCAGGGCATGTTCCGGCCGTTGGCGCAGGACAAGGGCCTGTCCTTCGCCGTGCAGCTGGAGCAGCCGTTGCCGGCGTCCCTGTTCACCGACCGTCAGCGCCTGGAACAGATTCTCAAGAACCTGCTGTCCAACGCCATCAAGTTCACCGAGCGCGGCCAGGTCAGCCTGCGCATCAGCCACCAGACGGGCCTGGGCATCGTCTTCGCGGTGCGCGACACCGGCATAGGCATTGCCGCCGACCAGCAGCAGGCGATCTTCGGCGCCTTCCACCAGGTCGATGGCACCAGCAACCGGCGCTATGGCGGCACGGGCCTGGGCTTGTCCATCTCCCGTGACCTGGCCCACCTGCTTGGCGGACAGATCAATGTCGACAGCAGCCCGGGGCAGGGCAGCGTGTTCAGCCTGATCTTGCCCGAGCACTTCGAGCCCTCCGCGCAGCAGGTCGAGGTGCACAGCCTTCGCCCGGCGGTCGACGAACTGCCGCCGCCACCGCCAGTGCCGACACCCGTGCGCAGCGAGCGTCCGACCCCGGCCTTTGCCGATGACCGCGAGCGGGCGCCGTTCGGCAACCGCTGCATCCTGGTGATCGAGGACGAGCCGAATTTCGCCCGCATCCTCTTCGACCTGGCCCACGAGCTGGGTTACAGCTGCCTGGTTGCCCATGCCGCCGACGAGGGCTTCGAGCTGGCCGCCCAGTACTTGCCCGACGCTATCCTGCTGGACATGCGCCTGCCTGACCATTCCGGGCTCACCGTGCTGCAGCGCCTGAAGGAGCAGGCCAGTACCCGGCACATTCCGGTGCATATCATTTCGGTCGAGGACCGGGTCGAGGCGGCCATGCACATGGGCGCGGTGGGCTACGCGGTCAAGCCCACCAGCCGCGAGGAGCTCAAGGCAGTGTTCGGTCGCCTGGAGGCCAAGCTGACGCAGAAGCTCAAGCATATCCTGCTGGTGGAGGACGACGACCTGCAGCGCGAGAGCATCGCCCGCCTGATCGGCGACGACGATATCCAGATCACTGCCGTAGCCATGGCCCAGGACGCCCTGGCGCTGCTGCGCGAGAACATCTACGACTGCATGATCATCGACCTCAAGCTGCCCGACATGCTCGGCAATGAGCTGCTCAAGCGCATGACTGCCGAAGACATTCGCAGCTTCCCGCCGGTGATCGTCTACACCGGGCGCAACCTCACCCGCGAGGAGGAGGCCGACCTGCTCAAGTATTCGCGCTCGATCATCATCAAGGGCGCGCGTTCGCCCGAGCGCCTGCTCGACGAGGTGACGCTGTTCCTGCACAAGGTCGAGTCGCAGCTGTCCAACGAACGCCAGCGCATGCTCAAGACCGCCCGCAGCCGCGACAAGGTGTTCGAGGGGCGCAAGATCCTGCTGGTGGACGATGATGTGCGCAATATCTTCGCCCTGACCAGCGCCCTGGAACACAAGGGCGCCATCGTCGAGATCGGGCGCAACGGGCGTGAGGCCATAGAATGCCTGGAAGCCAACGACGACATCGACCTGGTACTGATGGACGTGATGATGCCGGAAATGGACGGCTACGAGGCGACCCGGCTGATCCGCCAGCAACCGCGCTGGCGCAAGCTGCCGATCATCGCCGTGACCGCCAAGGCGATGAAGGACGACCAGCAGCGTTGCCTGCAGGCTGGGGCCAACGACTACCTGGCCAAACCGATCGAGCTGGACCGCCTGTTCTCGCTGATCCGGGTCTGGCTGCCGCAATTGGAGCGAATCTGAAATCTTGACCAGTGAACGCAATACCGATATCGAGATCCGGCTGCTGATCGAGGCGATCTACCTCAAGTACAGCTACGATTTTCGCGATTACTCCGGCGCTTCGATCAAGCGCCGGATCCTCCATGCCGTGCGCCAGTTCGACTGCCGCACGGTATCGTCGTTGCAGGAGCGGGTGCTGCACGACCCGGGCATGTTCCTCGAGCTGCTGCAGTACCTGACGATCCCGGTCAGCGAGATGTTCCGCGACCCCGGGCACTTCCTGGCACTGCGCAACGAAGTGGTGCCGCTGCTGCGCACCTGGCCGTCGCTGAAGATCTGGATCGCCGGTTGCAGCACCGGCGAGGAGGTGTACTCCATGGCCATCCTGCTGCGCGAGGAAGGCCTGCTCGAGCGCACCATCCTCTATGCCACCGACATCAATCCACACTCGTTGGAGCGGGCCAAGCAGGGTATCTACTCGATGCAGAGCATGCGTGAGTACGAAGAGAACTACCGCAAGGCCGGAGGCCGGCGCGACTTTTCCGAGTACTACACCAGCGCCTATGGCAACGCCATCATGGACGCCAGCCTGCGTGACAACGTGACCTTCGCCGATCACAGCCTGGCCACTGACAGCGTGTTCTCCGAGACGCAACTGGTGTCGTGCCGCAATGTGTTGATCTACTTCAACAAGGGCCTGCAGGACCGTGCCCTGGGGCTGTTCCACGAGTCGCTGTGCCACCGCGGTTTCCTGGTGCTGGGCAGCAAGGAGTCGGTGGACTTCTCGGCCTACGGCGAGCGTTTCGAGCCGTTGGTGCGGCCCGAGCGGATCTACCGCAAGACATGAACAGCGTGCGTGCGATTGTCATTGGCGCCTCGGCGGGTGGCGTGTCGGCACTGTTCAGCGTGCTCGGCGCGCTGCCCGACCATTTTGCCATCCCGGTGTTGTGCGTGCTGCACCTGCCCGATGATCGCCACAGCCAGCTGGCCGAGGTGCTGCAACGCCGCCTGCGCCGCCCGGTTCGCGAGGCCTTCGACAAGGCGCGGATAGAGCCGGGGCTGATCTATGTGGCGGGGCCGGGCTATCACCTGTCGGTGGAGCGTGATTGCACCTTGTCGTTGAGCCAGGAGGAACCGGTGCATTTCTCGCGACCGGCCATTGATTTTCTTTTCGAGTCGGCCGCCGACGCCTATGGCCCGGAGCTGCTCGGCGTATTGCTCACCGGGGCCAATGAAGACGGTGCCCGAGGGCTTCTGCACATCAGACAAAGCGGTGGCCGGACGGTCGTCCAGGACCCCCGCGAAGCACAGGTCGCGTTGATGCCGGAGGCCGCCCTGGCCCTGCACGACCCGGACCATATTCTTTCCCTGAGTGGTATCGGGCAGTTGCTCGCTACCCTGGAACCCAGCGCATGCTAAGCCACATCACCGCGAAACTGCTGATCGTCGACGACCTGCCGGAAAACCTGCTGGCTCTGGACGCCCTGATCCACGGCGATGACCGCGAGGTGTACCAGGCCCAGTCCGCCGACGAGGCGTTGTCGCTCCTGCTCGAGCACGAGTTCGCCCTGGCCATTCTCGATGTGCAGATGCCGGGCATGAACGGTTTCGAGCTGGCCGAGCTGATGCGCGGCATGGAGAAGACCCGCAACATCCCCATCGTCTTCGTCAGTGCCGCCGGGCGCGAGATGAACTATGCCTTCAAGGGTTACGAGAGCGGGGCGGTGGATTTCTTGCACAAACCACTGGAAACCCTGGCGGTGAAGAGCAAGGTGTCGGTGTTTGTCGACCTGTTCCGTCAGCGCAAGGCGCTGGACCGTCAGTTGCAGGCTTTGGAGCAGGGCCGCCAGGAGCAGGAACTGTTGCTCAACCAGTTGCAGCTGGCCCGTGGCGAGCTGGAGCGGGCGGTGCGCATGCGCGACGACTTCATGTCGATCGTCTCCCATGAGGTGCGTACGCCACTCAACGGGCTGATCCTGGAAACCCAGTTGCGCCGCATGCACCTGTCCCGCGGCAACCTCGCGGCGTTCAGCGAGGACAAGCTCAAGGCCATGGTCGAGCGCGACGAGCGTCAGATCAACAGCCTGATCCGCCTGGTCGAGGACATGCTCGATGTCTCGCGGATTCGCACCGGCAAGCTGTCGATCCGGCCGCGCACCTTCGACCTTGGCCAGCTGGTACGCGGGCTGGTGGAGAACTTCGCCGCCCAGGCCAGCGCGGTGGATACCGTCATCGAGCTGCAGCGTTGCGATGCCTTGCAGGGCGAGTGGGACGAATTCCGGATTGAACAGGTGGTGGCCAACCTGTTGTCCAATGCCTTGCGCTACGGCAATCGCAAGCCTGTGCAGGTGCGGGTGTTCGAAGAGGATGCCATGGCCTGCGTGCAGGTGCAGGACCAGGGTATCGGCATCGATGCGCAGAACCAGCAGCGGATCTTCCAGCAGTTCGAGCGTGTCGCCGCGCAGCAGGCCAGTGGCGGCCTGGGCCTGGGGCTGTACATTTCCGAGCAGATCATCCTCGCCCATGGCGGGCGGATCCAGGTCCACAGCCAGGTTGGAGCAGGGTCGACGTTCACTGTCCAGCTGCCGCTATCGGTGTTGCCGCACGCCTGTGACCAGACCCGGGCAACCTCTGCGTAAAGCTGCGGTCTGATAGCCAACCTATTGAATTCGAAGGCGTTGTCATGAGTGAAGATGCACAAGACGTGGTACTGGTGGTCGAGGACGAGCCGGCGATCCGCATGATCCTGCGCGATTACCTGGCAGGCGAGGGCTACCACGTGCTGGTGGCCGAGGATGGCGAGCAGGCGTTCGCGATCCTGGCCAGCAAGCCGCACCTGGACCTGATGGTCACCGATTTCCGCCTGCCGGGCGGGATTTCCGGGGTGGAGATTGCAGAGCCTGCAGTGAAACTGCGACCTGACCTGAAGGTGATCTTCATCAGCGGCTACCCGGCGGAGATTCTCGAGTCCGGCAGCCCGATCGCACGCAAGGCGCCGATCCTGGCCAAGCCGTTCGACCTGGATACCCTCCACGAGCAGATCCAGACGTTGCTGCGCTAGCTGCGAGCACGTGGCCGGTTAAAGTGGGAGCGGGCTTGCCCCGCGATGGCGCGCATGCAGGATGACACCGGCGGGGCCGGTGATCGCGGGGCAAGCCCGCACGCAGCCCTGGGGAGCCTGCGACGAGGCTTACCCGATCTGCGTACGCAGCAATGCCATGGCCCGGTCAACCTGCTGTTCGTCGTTGAGCAGGCTCGGCGCGAAGCGGATCACCGGCCCGGCGTCGCGGTCCACGGCATCGACCATGACCTTGTTGGCATTCAGGTAGGCGGCCACGGCATCGGGATCGCGATCCTTGATGCGGAAGAAGGTGAAGCCTGCGGAGAACTCGCGGCTGGCCGGAGTTACCAGCTCCACGGCGCGGTGTTCGGCGAGCCGCGCCTTGAGGTAGTCGTTGAGCTGGTGGATACGCGCCTGGACATCGGCCTTGCCCAGCTCCAGGTGCAGCTTGAAGGCCTCGCCCAGCGCCCAGCGGTGCTCAAAGGCGTGGTACCCGCCCGGGGTCATGATGGTGCCAAAGTCCTCGTTGCGCGAAAAGGTGGCGAAGGTCGGTGTCAGGTGCTGCATCTGCTCGGACGCCGCGCAGATGATCCCGGTGCCGCGTGGGCCGAACATCCACTTGTGGGTGCCGGCGATGAAGTAGTCGCAGTTGAAGTCGGCGAAGCGGGCGTTTTCCACGCCGAAGCCATGCACGCCATCCACCACGTAGACAATGCGCTCGGCCTCGTCGCGGTTGCGGTTGTGCTGGCGCACCAGCTCGCCGATGGCGCCCACCGGCAGCTTGACGCCGCTGCCCGAATGCACCCAGGTCATGCCCAGCACCCGGGTTTCAGGGCGAATGCTGCGGTCGATCACGCTCAGCACCCGGTCGGTGGACACGTCGCCCGGCTTGTCGAACAGGCGCAGCTTGCGCACCTGGGTGCCGTGCTGGCGCTGACGGAAGGCCAGGCAGTTGTGGGTCGAGTAGTGCTCGTGCTCGGTGGTCAGGATCTCCTGGTGCGACGCCACGTGCAGGCCACCGTAGATCATGCCCAGGCCCTCGGTGGTGCTGCCGGTAAGGGCGACCTGGCGGGGGCGCACGTCCAGATAGCGGCCTGCCCACTCGCGGACCTCATCCTCGCGCTGCCATTCGTACTGGCTCTCCCAGTCCATGCACACCGCAGGGTTGTGGTCGAGGGTGGCGCGGTGGCGGTCGATCGCATCCTGTACCGGCCGCGGGTGGGCGGTGATCAGGAAGTTGGCGAAGTGCGCGACATCCGGCGCGAGGGGGAACAGCTGGCGCAACTGACGCCATTTGTCCGGGCCCTGCAATGACGCCGGGGTGGCGGTGGCGGCCAGGGCGCTTGGCAGCAACGGCAGGCTGGCCGCCAGGGCGGCGGCCTGCTTGAGGAAGGCGCGCCGATCAGTCATGGCGGGTTTCCTGGGCGGTATTGGCGAGCTGGGCCACGGGGTTGGCGGCTTTCTGCACCTGCCCCCAGACGCGCAGGAAGTTGCCTGCCCAGAGCTTGGCAATATCGGTTTCGGAATAGCCACGGGTCAGCAGTTCGGCGGTCACGTTGCGGATCTCGCCGACGTTCATGAAGCCAGTAACGCCGCCACCATCGTTGAAGTCGGAGCTGATGCCGACATGATCGATGCCCATCTTCTTCACGGCGTAGTCGATGGCGTCGACATACTCCTTGAGGCCGGCGCGGGGCTCTTCGTCGACGATGGCGTACAGGCTGCTGGCGTATTCGCCGAAGCGCGCCTCTGGCCAGATGGCGATGATCGGGTCGCCCGGCATCAGTGCGTTGGTCAAACCTTGCAACGGTTGCAGGTCGAAGCGTGCGCGCAGGGCTTCGAGTTTCTCCAGGGTCGGCTTGCTCAGGGGCTTGAGGTAAGTGGTGAAGGCCACCACCTGAAGCACGCCGCCGCTGTCCTTGATCAGTTGCATCTCTTTGTCGGACAGGTTGCGCGGAATGTCCACCAGCGCCCGTGGCGCCGAATGCGAGGCCACGAACGGCGCGCGGCTCAGGCGGGCGACATCTTCCAGGGCCTGGGTGGACATCTGCGAGACATCGATGATCACCCCCAGGTCGTTGAGCCGCTTGACCGCCTGCTCGCCCAGTGGCGACAGGCCGCCGAAGGCGTCGGGGGTGTCATTGAAGAATGGCAGTGGCCGCGAGGAATCGGCCCAGGCATTGTTGCCGGTGTAGCTGAAGCCGAACATGCGCATGCCGCGCTTGGTCCACAGGTCGAGCTGCGACAGGTCGCTGCCCAGTGGGTAGGCGTTAAGCATGCTGATGAAGATGGCGAATTTGCCTTCGCCGTTCAGGCGCCGGAAGTCGTCCGGTGTGTAAGCGATGCCGACCTGGTTGGGGAAGTCGCGCACGATGCCGCTGATGATCTTGTAGCGCACTTCCTGCTGGTTGCGGGCCTCGTCGATAAAGCCAGGGGTGGGGCGGTGCGGCGCGTTCGGGCCGTTCCACAGCTCCGGCCAGCCGAAGATGGTCAGCGCCGCGCCGGACAGCCGGCCCTTGGCCGCCTTGGCCAGGTCGAACTGGCCATGGCCGTCCTTGTCTGCTTCGTAACCGGTGCTGCCGTAGCCCAACGGCACGGTGACATGGCTGTCGAAGGAGAGCATGTGCTCATGCAGGTCGTTGGCCTGCTGCACGATTGCACGGGGGTAGCCGCCGTCCTGTTTCCAGAAGTAATAGCCGGCGGCTCCACCCAGGGCGGCCACCAGGGCCAGGGGCAGGCCGATGTACAAGGCTTTGCGGGAACGGGTCTTGGTCATTGCCATCTCGTTGCGGGGCTGATCGGGTCGGCCTGCCGGCTGGGCAGGGCCTGGGTATCAGGTGGACGAACGAATGGTCGGCAAATTTACCCGTGCAGGCGAGGCTAAATGCCGGAAACGCAACGCATACGGCAAGGGCTGGCTTGCCCGCGAGGGTGTCGGCGCGGCGCAGGTCCGTTTCCATTGATTGATGATTCAAGAACGGGGAGGGCTGGCCGATAACTGCCTAGTAAGAATCCACCTCAAGGAAGGTAAGAAATGGTTGGAATAACCGCAGCCAATCTCAACATCCCCAGCGTTGCCGGCGCCACGCCTGCGGCCACTTCGAATGCCTCGCCCGGCACGCCTACGGTAGACGAGCGGGGCGGCCTGGCGTTCAAGGGCGACGCGTTCAAGAGCGAGACCAAGGCCGCACAGCTTGAAAGCAGCCTTGAAAGTAACGAAGAGCCGGCCATCAAGGAGCAGCGCGAGCAGATCAAGCGCCTGCAGAAGCAGTTGGCCGAAGAGCAGAAACAACTGGCCCAGTTGATGGAGCAAGCAAGGCGCGATCCGTCCAAGATGGCGGCGGTCACGGCCAAGCAGGCCAGTATCGCCACCCTCACCGGCCTGATCATGGCGGCTACCGCGCAATTGCTCGAAGCACTGCGCCAGTCCGGCGGCAACAGCGCCGGCGGCTCGGTCGACACCAGCGCCTGAGGCCTGCGGTCAATGTGACATGGGGCTGCCTTGCAGCCCCATGGCCAGGTCTTCAGTCCACCGCCACGCGGGCGCGGTTCTGCCGCTCGCTCTTGTACTGCATGGCCACCGCCGGAGCCGGCTTCGCCGCGCCGGTTTCCAGCCATTGGCGCATGCGGCTGGCGTCGGCGAAGTGGGTGTACTTGCCGAAGGCATCGAGGATCACCATGGCCACCGGACGGTTGTCCATCTTCGTCAACAGCACCAGGCAGTGCCCCGCCTCGTTGGTGAAGCCGGTCTTGGTCAGCTTGATGTCCCAGTTGCTCTTGTTCACCAGGTGGTCGGTGTTACGGAAACCCAGGGTGTAATTGGGCTTGCGGAACGCCACGGTCTTTTCGCGGGTAACCGACAGCTCGCTGAGCATCGGGTACTTGCGCGAGGCCATCAGCAGCTTGGCCAGGTCCTGGGCGGTGGAGACGTTCAAGGTCGACAGGCCGGTCGGCTCGACGTAGCGGGTGTGGCTCATGCCCAGGCTGCGGGCCTTGGCGTTCATCGCCTTGATGAACGCGCCATAGCCACCGGGGTAGTGGTTGGCCAGTGAGTTGGCCGCACGGTTTTCCGACGACATCAGGGTGATCAGCAACGTCTCGCGACGGTTCAGCTCGCTGCCCAGCCGTACCCGGGAATACACGCCTTTCATTTCCGGGTTGTTGGCGATGGTCATGGTGAGCATTTCGTCCATGGGCAGCTTGGCGTCGAGCACGACCATCGCGGTCATCAACTTGGTGACCGAGGCGATGGGGCGCACGCGATCGGCGTGGCTGGAATACAGCTCCTTGTTGGTGTTGAGGTCGATCAACAGGGCGCTGCCGGACGCCAGGTGCAGTTTGCTCGGGTCACGCTGGACCTGGGCCGGGGGTTGTGCAGCAGCGGTCGACGGTAGGGTCGCGGTTCCTGTGAGCAACAGCAGCAGGCTGAGGATGGACAGGGAAGTTTTCACGTTGAGGCTCACTAAATGTTGGTATGTCGTTGGCTGTGCAAGGGTTTCCCCCAAAAAACCGTTGCATTCTGGAGTATGGCCGAACGGCTGTCGAATGCCTTATATCCAAAGGGCGTAACGTGAACGAAATTTAATCCTGTACCAATTCTGCACCAATGACTGCCGATTCCAGCTTGGCAAGCTCGGACAAGTCACTCGCTGAATTCATTGAAGTGGGGAAGACGCTGGCGGGCAGCGCCGATTTGAGCTATTGCTTCGATCTTGATCAACCACTCAAGGCGCGTGAGATGAAGCGATTACTGCTGTTGGCTTTGCTGGTAGCGTCAGGCGCGGCTCAGGCTGGTGTTCCACTGCTGAACGCAACATGCCCTGGGAAAATTGAAGTCCACGCGGACGAGGGCGGCCCGATCTACATCAATGGCAAAGAGGGCAAACTGAAGAAGTTCAACGAGAACTACTTCGAAGCCAAAGCCAGCGGAGTGACCATTTCGCTATCGATCAACCCGGACGGCTCCCCGAGCGTCTCATACACCGGAAGGAACCGGGCCAACGGCATTTGCCAGGTGAAGGCGCAGGGCTCTTAGGCTCTGTATGAAAAGCCTTGATACTCGGTAATGCTGCGTTGAAACAGCCTGGTGCGCCAGCCCGGTCGGAATGCTCATTTACAACCCGTAAAGTCGAACGCGACTCCGACCGTTCCTAGGCGGTTTTCGCCTTGCCTGACCTTCGTCCAAAGGCTTTTCATACAGCGCCTAGATCGAAGTTACGATCGCAAGAGCCAGCTGCTCATCAGACATATAAGGTTGGCTGTAGGCTGAATGGTAGTACCGGACTGCTTGCTCAAATTGAGCTCCCCGTATCTCGCCACCTGAACCGATAAACGCCAGTGCGTCGGCTTTTGCCGATTTCATATTGGTATTCCAGACCGTCAGCGCCGTGGTCCCCCCAACAATTATAAAGGGGAGTAGTGTCGTGCCATACGTCGCGCTTTCGAATGGGTCACTCGTTTCGTGCGCCATTGTAGGAGCGCAAGCACAGGCCAATAAAATCATGCCTAGAGTTCTCAAGAGGTCCATCCCCAACTTGCTTCCTGCTGCCCGGTAGAAGGGCGCTACCATAGCAGGGAAACAGGTTTCTGGCGTTACGCTCTGTACGTAAAGCCTTGATGTAACGTCAAGCAAATTTAACACGGCGCGCTTGGCGCCGCCCCTCCATGGTCAACCGGACGACCTGCCATGACACTCGGTATCGATTTCACCGACCAGGCGACCAGCCTGCATCACGATGCAATTCTAAAACCCTTGCGCGCATTCAACGATGGTGTGATCGGCTCGCCCGGCGCGGCCACTGTCGCCTGGACGCTACGCGATCCTGCCAACGATGAAATCGTCGGTGGCCTTTATGCCAGGCTCGGCGGGGGCTGGATGTTCGTCGAACTGCTGGTGGTGCCCGAGCGGATGCGCGGGCAGGGCTGTGGGCGTGAACTGATGGCCAGGGCCGAGGCTCTGGCGAGGGAGAAGGGCTGTGGCGGGATCTGGCTCGACACCTTCAGCTTCCAGGCGCCGGACTTTTACCGCAAGCTGGGGTTCGAAGTCTTTGGCGAGATTGCCGATTTCCCGCCTGGACATACCCGCTATTTTTTGCACAAGCGCTTGGCCTGGCTCGCGGGGACTTAACCAACCCGCAACCAGATCGCCGAGGCGTCGTCGCTCATCTTGAAGCGCGGGTAGCGCAGGCACGCGGCATCGTCCTGCTCGATACCGCGCAGTGTCCGTGCCAGGTCATCCAGGCCGTGGCTTTGCAGGCGCTCGATGAAACCGGCCGGTTCGTAGGCCCGGTAGGTGTCGAACAGCGCCGCGAAACCATCGCTCATCAGCAGGACATCGTCACCCACGGCAACTGGTGCACGGCTGTAGAGGGTGCCCTCGCGGGACAAACCGGCATCGACGCCGAGTACGGCCCGGGGGCGCTCGCGAGCGACGCGACGGTCGGCCAGCACCGCCGGGGTGCGCACGCCGTGGGCGCCGGTGCCGGGACCCAGTGCCGCGGCTTCTGCACGCTCGGCCTCGCGGTCGGGCTCCGGGGTGAGGAAGTGAATGCCGCGCGCGCTGCGGTGCAGCACCACGCAGTCGGCCAGGTGCGCGCAGACCAGCTCTTCGCCTTCCAGCGCCACGGCGGCAAAGGCGGCACGTGGCAACTCCCAGGTGGCCACGGGCTCGCGCTGACGGTCTTGCAGATAGGCCTGGGCGATCGAGTCGAAGACGGACTCGCAGACCTTGCGCAGCGGCCCCGACGCCATGGCGAAGGCACGCTGGGCTGTGGCTGAGAGCCAGGCCGCGCCGCCGCGCTCACCCAGCAGGCCTGGGGCGCCGAGGTCGGTGGCGCCGTCGATCACCCAGGCATGGCGGTCGGCACTGCCGAGGCGGTCGTCATTGGGCACATCGGTCTTGCCGGCCAGGCTCAGGGACTGGATCAGGTCGAAATGCATGGAGAACTCCGGATCGATGGGGTGCGACAACCTTGAACGCTAGGCCACCGAGCGTCAAATATCACGGCGTGGGTGGGCGGTCCCAGCAGTCGCTGTCCAGGGCGCAGACGCCGTACTGCCGGTCCATCAGCGCCATGCGCCGCAGGTGGGCGTCGATGATGTCGCGGTTTACTTCGCTGTCGATGATGTAGCGGCTGTAACGATCGATCAGGCGGAGCTTCCAGTCCTCGCGAGTGGCTGCGTCCAATGTGTCGGGCGCGTTGGCCAGGCGTTGCAGGGTGAGGTCGTCGACGCGCTTGAGCTGATCGGTGAAGGTGGCGATGTAAAGGGCACGCTGCGCTTCCTTGTGGCGCAGGGTGTCGGCATCGAAAGCATCGAGGTTACGTTGCCATTGTGTCCAGTAGGCGTCCGGCAGCTGAACATCGCGTTTCTGGCGCAGCTTGGCGACGACCTGCGCATTGCTCTGGCGCGGTGCTGGTTGGCGGTTCTGGCTGGCCAGCGGATCCCGGGCGAGCGCCTGGGCGATCCAGGCATTGCGCGCCTCGCTGTCCGGTAGAACCGGGCCCAGTGGCGGGGCGTTGTCGGTGGTGGTGCGAGGCAGGCCATTGCAGCCGGTGAGTGACAGGAACAGCGAAAGGACCAGCAGGGCTGGGAGGTTGTAACGCAACATGAATCTTCCTTGAGTAACTGCACAATCAGGGCGGATGCACGAGAGGTATCGGCGCTTGCGCGGCTGACTTGAGCGCTCAGCCGAGGTGCTTGGCCATTTCCGTGGTAGGTGCCCAGCCCATGCCTGCGTAGACCGGGCGGCCCACCTCGGTGGCATGCAGGACGGCAAAGGCCAGGCCGCGCCGGGTGAACTCTGCCTCGGCCAGACGCATCAGTTTCGACGCCAGTCCCCGGCGGCGATGGGAAGGTTCCACGTAGACATTGAGCACATAGCCGCGCTGGTCGTGACGGGGATGTGCCGGGTGCGGCGGCCAGTCGATCGACATCAGGCCGATGGCCGCCACCGGCTGCTCGTCATCCAGCAGCACGAACCCGTAGTAACGACCATCGGCCAGGCGCGGTTGCAGCCAGGGGCGGAAGTGTTCGGTCATGGCTTGTAGGTTCAGAGGGTCGCCACCGGCCTCCAGGAACATGGCCTCGCGGTGGGCGCAGACCATGGCCTGGTCGCCCGGCAGCAAGCGGCGCAGGACCAGCCCGGAAAAATCGCTGGTGGTGGGCAGTTCGTTCATGGCAGCTCTCCATGGTTGCAGGCTTCGATCCTAGGCGTGGCGGACAATTGCCGTTAGACACAGATGGCGAGCAAACCCGGCATACAGCACCCTTGTTGCTGTCTGCGTTTATTTCAAAGTGTTCGCCACGAAGGCTTCTGCGCTCGATCTCATCTGACTGGCCAGCCGTTGATCGCGCTTGTCGGGGACTGGCGGATCCGGGGGCTAGACTCGTGGGCAGTGAGACCCGCCCAGGAGAGCGCCCATGATCGCCAAGAACAGTGTTTGCCTGTGGTTCGACAACGATGCCGAGGAGGCGGCGAACTTCTATGCCAGCACCTTTCCCGACAGCCGCGTGACCGCGGTGCACAAGGCGCCCGCCGACTACCCCTCGGGCAAGGCGGGCGACGTGATTACCGTCGAGTTCACCGTGATGGGCGTGCCCTGCATCGGTCTGAACGGCGGCAAGGCGTTCAGCCACAGCGAGGCGTTCTCGTTCCAGGTGGCGACCGACAGCCAGGAAGATACCGACCGCTACTGGGACGCGATAGTCGGCAATGGTGGCAGTGAAAGTGTCTGTGGCTGGTGCAAGGACAAATGGGGCCTGTCCTGGCAGATCAGTCCACGGATACTCACCGAGGCCGTTGCCAGCGCCGATCGCGGCGTGGCGAAGCGGGCGTTCGAGGCAATGCTGCAGATGGGCAGGATCGATATCGCCGCCATCGAGAAAGCCATCAAGGGCTGAACCTATCAGTGCACGCGTTTACGTTCGCTGACGCATGCCCTCGCTTGCTCGGCCAGCGTATCCAACCGTGCGTCGCGCAGCCGTTCGGCCTCGACCATCGCCGCTTCGCCCTGCTGCTTGAGCAGGTAGGCATGGATCTGCCGCACCTCGACGGTCTGGTAGATCGGCGCGATGTCCAGCCGCCCGATCAGTGCGTCGCTGGCCTTGCCGGTACTGCTCATCAATACCTGCGGCCCGGCGCTGGCGACTACCTGCAGGCCCATGTTCTCGAACCACGGCACTTGCTGTGCAAAGGCGCTCAGCTCGACACAGGCATAGCGGCCACGCACGGCATCCAGCAGGCCACGGGCGATGCCTTGGCGGCGGTGGCTGGCGTCCACGGCGAGGTAGGCGAGGACGCAGGCTTGCGGGTTGTCCTGGGCCGGCAGTACCAGGGCAAAGCCGAGCAACCGGTCCGGCGCGTCGGCATCCAGGGCGAGGGTCAGTTCGACCCGCAGGCCGCGGTTGCCGTCCAGGGCCATCAGGTACTGGTGCACCTCCAGGCCGACACCATATTGGTACAGCGGGTACAGCGGGTTGTCCGGGCTGATGGCGACGCTGCTGAGCTGGCCGACATGGTCGATCACCAGTTGGCGGATCTGGTTCTGGAAGGATTCGGGCGGCACGCCGTCGAGGCGGCGGAGGATGAACATCGCGGGTGGAACTCCGGCAAGGTGTGAAACACCCGCCCCGGACGAGGCGGGTGTCCATTCTACCCGCAGATGCTAGCGCAGCCCAGCCAGCAGCAGGTCGAGGTTCTGCACGGCGGCGCCAGACGCGCCCTTGCCCAGGTTGTCGAACACCGCGGTCAGCAGCACCTGGCCGTGCTCGGGGTTGGCGTACAGGGCCAGGCGCAGGTCATTGCTGTCGTTCAGCGCCTGCGGATCGAGCGCCGCGGCCGCGCCATGCTGGTGCAGGGGCATGACCTGCACGTGCCGGGCACCCTGGTAGTGTTGTTCCAGGCAGGCTTGCAACTGCTCGGCGCTGACGCCGGGCAGCAGGCGCAGCTGCAGGGGGATGCTCAGCACGATGCCCTGGCGATAGTCGCCATAGCCCGGGACGAACACCGGCCTTGCGCTGAGCCCGGCGTGTCGCTGGATCTCCGGTACATGCTTGTGGGCCAGTTCCAGGCCGTACAGCTGCAGCGTCGGCAGGTAATCATCGCTGCGCCGTTCATGGCGCTCGACGGCGGCACGGCCACCGCCGGAGTAGCCGGAAATGGCATGGATGCTCAGCGGGTAGTCGGCGGGCAGCAGGCCGGCCTTGACCAGCGGATGCAGCAAGGCGATGGCGCCGGTAGGGTAGCAGCCGGGGTTGCTGACCCGGGTGGCCGTGGCGATGCGCTCGGACTGCTCGGCGTTCAGCTCCGGCAGGCCGTAGACCCAGCCTGGAGCTGTACGGTGCGCTGAGCTTGCGTCGATCACCCGCACCGCCGGGTTGCGCAGGGTGGCCACGGCCTCGCGGGCGGCTTCGTCGGGCAGGCAGAGCAGGGCGATGTCGGCGCTGTTGATAGCCTCGCTGCGGCGGGCCGGGTCCTTGCGCTCGGCGTCGGGCAGGGTGAGCAGGCGCAAGTCATCGCGGCCTTGCAGGCGGGCGTGGATCTGCAGGCCGGTGGTGCCTTGGTCGCCATCGATGAAGACGAGAGGTTGGTGCATGCCGATTATCCGGTGACGAGAGTGATGGCTAATCCTCGCTGCTCACTGGACGAAAGAAAATTTGAATATCATGATTGCCACATTCAGTAATTCTGAATTGATAGCCGCTCTTGCGAGACCCCATGCGAGAAATCAGCCTCGACCGCTTGCGCACCCTGGTGGTGATCGCCGACTGCGCGTCCTTCGCGCAGGCCGCACGCCAGCTCAACCTGGCGCCCCCGACCATCAGCCTGCATGTGGCCGAACTGGAGGCGCGCATCGGTGCCCCATTGCTCACCCGTACGCGCGGCCAGGTTCGCCCCACGGCCATCGGCGCGACGCTGCTGGCCCGCGCCCGGCGCCTGCTGGCCGATGCCGACCAGGCGCTGGACGAGGTGCGCCGCCAGGTCGAGGGCCTGACCGGGCGGGTGCGCCTCGGCGCCTCGACCGGCGCCATCGCCCACCTGTTGCCCCAAGCCCTGGAAACCCTGCGGGTGGACCACCCCGGGATCGACGTGCAGGTGCAGGTGCTCACCTCCCAGGCCTCCCTGGCGCGTCTGCGCGAAGGCACCCTGGACATCGGCCTGGTGGCGCTGCCGCAGGTGGCGGGCAAGGGCTTGAGGATCACGCCGTGGCGACGCGATCCGATCATGGCCTACGTGCCCGCCGACTGGCAGCCGCCGGCGCGGGTCACCCCGGCCTGGCTGGCCGGTAGGGCGCTGATTCTCAACGACAGCACCACCCAGCTGTCGCGGGTCACCTCGGAGTGGTTCGCCACGGCGGGGTTGTACCCCGAACCGCGAATCGAGCTGAACTATAACGATGCGATCAAGAGCCTGGTGGCCGCCGGGTATGGCGCCACCTTGCTGCCGCAGGAAGGTGAGGTGCGTCAGCCGCAGGCGCGCATTGCCCAACGGCCGCTGCGGCCAGGTTTGTGGCGCCAGCTGGGCATCGCCTGCCGCGAAGGTGGGGTGGAGCGGGCGACCGGGCATGTACTGGAGGCACTTGGGCGGTTGCGCCAGTGAGATTTTCAAGGGTCCTGCGGATCGTGCCCCAACGATTGCAGAAACAATGAGAACAGCTCAGGTTGCGACGAGATGTCCAGCTTGGCGTAGAGGTGCCGGCGGTGCACCTTGATGGTCTCCGGTGAAATGGCCAGCCGCTCGGCCATGGCTTTCGATGAATAACCGCGCAGGATAAGCCGGGCGATCTCCAGCTCGCGCTCCGACAGCACCTTGGCGCCGAACAGGCTCATGGCGTCGCGCACCTGGTGAGCCATGCCCGCCGCTGGCGCCGGGCGCAGGCTGTGTTGCAGCCAATGATGGGCCATCAGCGCGACCACCCACGGGCAGACCAGCGCCAGCAGGCCGTGGCTGGCGCTGTCGAACCGTTCGCGCCGGCCCAGCGACAGGGACAGGGCGCCGCTGTCGCCGAGCTGGACGATGAACTGCACCTCATCCTCCAGGACATGGTCGTGGAAGTACTTGAGGTAGTACTCGCTCTGGCGGAACTGGTCCGGCGCCACTTCTTCCAGGCGGTGCAGGCCATCGCCAATGCGCTCCTGGCAGGCTTGGTAGAACGGGTCGAGCTGATACAGGCCACTCAGGTACAGGGCCATGGCCTCGGGGTTGCCTTCACCTTGCGCGTCGAAAATTTCCAGTGCCCGGGGCAGCCCGGCGCGGGGGTAGAACATCGCCAGGGCATTGTCGAATGCCAGCCATTGCTGCAGCAGCAGGATCAACTGGCGCCAGAAGCGCGGCTGGCCGATCTGCTCGACGGTGCGGGCAAGGCCAGCGTGGGTGCTGGCTTCGGTGAATAGGTGGTGCATGGGGCCGCCGCGGCTGGTGGTAGGCCCGCAGTGTTCAGAGCTTTGCACCGCTCCGTCAAGGGGCGTACCCCCTAAGGGTAATTGGCCAAAGGCTTGCCCAGGCCTACAGTCCGGCTCAGGTCCAGCGGCCGCGCGACCGGTTTTCCCCTCACAACCAATAACAATCAGAGGAAAAACGCCATGAGCTCCAGCGAAGAGCCCGCAAGCGCGCTCAAGCAGCGCCTGGGTGTGTTCGACGTGGTCGCCATCACTGTTTCCGCGGTGACCCCGGCCAGTTCCGTGTTCGTCATTGCCCCGTTCGCCATCCAACAGGCCGGCAGTGGTGCGTTTCTGTCCTTCATCATGGCGGGTGCGCTGGCGTTGATGTTCGCCTGGTGCTACGCCGAACTGGGGCGCGCCCACAGCTCTGCCGGCGGCGAGTATGTGTACGCCAAGCGCGTGTTCGGCGGGCTGGCGGGCTATGCCACCTTTCTCACCGTGCTGGCCTCGATGCTGTTCATTCCGCCAGTGCTTGCAGGTGGCGCCGCCACCTACCTGAACAATGCCCTGGGCACGCGTTTCGACACCCAGACCGTGGCGCTGGTGATCGTCGTCTCCAGCTATGCGCTGGGTATTCTCAACATCCGCCTGAATGCCTGGATCACCGGGGTGTTCCTGTTCTGCGAGGTCGCCGCGCTGCTGGTGATCGTGATTCTGGGGTTCGGCAATGCCAGCCAACCGGCGGCGAGCCTGTTGCAGCCGCAGATGCTCGAGCAAGGGGCGCTGACGGCGGCACCCTGGGCACTGGTGCTGGGCGCGGTGGGCATGGCACTGTTCGCCTTCAATGGCTATGGTGGCGCTGTGCTGCTGGCCGAAGACATGAAGGACCGTGGCCGCACCGTACACCGGGCGGTGCTGTGGTCACTGGCGGTGGTGGTGGCGATCGAGGTGATCCCGCTGGCCGCGCTGCTGATCGGCGCGCCGTCGCTGCAGGCGATGCTGGCCAGCGGCGATCCGATCGGCTACCTGCTGACCGCCCATGGCAACGAGACCCTGGCGCGGCTGGTCAGCGCGGGGATCTTCCTCTCGGTGTTCAACGCCATCGTGGCCATTGTCATCCAGGTCGGCCGGGTGGTGTACAGCAGCGGGCGCGACGCGATCTGGACCCCCACGCTCAACCGTGCCTTCACCCTGATCCATCCGCGCTGGGAGTCGCCGTGGCTGGCCACGCTGTTCCTCGCCGTGCCGTCGGCCTTGCTGAGCCTGTCCGGCAGCCTGGAGGAACTGACCTCGTTCACCGTGCTGCTGTTGCTGCTGATCTACCTGGTGGTGGCCGCATGCGCCCTGTGCAGCCGGGTATTGCGCCGCGACCGCGAGCATCCGTACCGCATGCCGCTGTGGCCGTTGCCGGCGCTGCTGGCGGTCAGCGGCGCTGGCTGGCTGCTGGTGACCCTGCTGCGCGAGGCGTCCCTGCGCGACCTGTTGATCATCCTCGGGCTGCTGGCCGTGTCGGTGACGCTGTACAGCACCCACGGCCGGCTGAGCCCGACCTTCCAGAAATTGTGAGCATCCAAGGAGTACACATGCGTGCGCGTCAACTGGGCATAGCCCTCGGCCACGGCACCCCGGGCCCGTTCAATGCCATCACCGACGTACCGGGGGTGCGGGTCGGCCACAGCACCCTGATCGACGAACACCGCCCGGCGCCGATCCGCACCGGGGTGACGCTGATCGAGCCCCGCGCAGGCGCGGCTCGTCAGCAACCCTGTTTCGCCGGCTGCCACGTGCTCAACGGCAACGGCGACGCCACGGGCCTGGAGTGGATCCGCGAGGCCGGTTTGCTGACCACTCCGATCGCCATCACCAATACCCACAGCGTCGGCGTGGTGCGCGATGCGTTGATCGCCGCCGAGCGTGAGCGCCTGCCGGACGAGGCGGTGTACTGGTGCATGCCGGTGGTGATGGAAACCTACGATGGCCTGCTCAATGACATCTGGGGCCAGCACGTGACCCCGGCGCAGGTGCATCAGGCACAGGAAGCGGCCATCTCGGGGCCGGTGCAGGAAGGGCCGGTGGGCGGTGGCACGGGGATGATCTGCCACGAGTTCAAGGGCGGCATCGGCACCGCCTCGCGGCGCCTGGAGGACGGGCAGGGTGGCTGGACCGTAGGCGCCCTGGTCCAGGCCAACCATGGCCAGCGGCGCGAGTTGCGGGTGGATGGCTACCCGGTGGGGCGTCAGCTGGGGCATTTGCCGTCGCCTTTCGCCGAACCTGTGACCGGCACCCCGGGGATGGGCTCGATCGTGGTGGTGATCGCCACCGACGCGCCGCTGCTGCCACACCAGTGCCAGCGCCTGGCCCAGCGCGCGTCGATCGGCATCGCCCGCACCGGTGGCGGCACCGAGGACTCCAGCGGCGATATCTTCCTGGCGTTCTCCACCGGTAACCAGAATCTGCCGCCGGCGGACTATGCACGCAAGGGGCTGGAACAATGCACCGAGTTGCGCATGCTCAACAACGACCATATTTCGGCGTTGTTCATGGCGGCGGCGGAAGCGGTGGAGGAGGCGATCGTCAATGCCTTGCTGGCGGGGCGCACGATGCAGGGCAAGGGAGGGGTGGTGGTGCCGGCGCTGGATGGGGATACCTTGCTGACGGCATTGCATGAAGCAGGTTGGAAACCTCGCGACTAGCGTAGTGGCCATCGCGGGGCAAGCCCGCGATGGCCTCGTCGACACTTACTGGCGAGCGCCTGCCAGGGCGCTGCTGGTGCTGCGCGAAACGCGCAAGGCCACCAGGCTACCGACCACGATCAACCCGGCCAACGCATACAGCGCCGCATCGGTCGAGCCGGTCTGGTCCTTGATGAAACCCACCAGGTAGGGGCTGAGGAAGCCGGCCATCTGTCCCACCGAGTTGATGATCGCCAGGCCTGCGACGGCAGTGCCGGCGGTAAGCAGCGCGGTCGGCATCGGCCAGAACATCGGCAGGCCGGTCAGCGCGCCCATGGTGGCAATGGACAGGCCGAGGATGGCGATGGTCGGGTGGGCGGCGAAGTTCACCGCGATCAGCAGGCCCAGCGCGCCCATCAGCATCGGTACCACGAGGTGCCAGCGGCGTTCGTTGCGCAGGTCCGCCGAGCGGCCGACGACAATCATGAACACACCGGCCAGCAGGTAAGGGATGGCGCTGAGCCAGCCGATCAGCAGGGGGCTGTCGAAGCCCATGTTCTTGATGATCGACGGCAGCCAGAAGTTGATGGCATAGACACCGCTCTGGATGCAGAAGTAGACGAAACCGAAGGTCCAGATCAGCGGGTTGCCCAGCACCGACATCACGCTGTCGCCGCGGGTGGCCGGCTTGCCGGCGGCGTCGGCTTTCAGGTCCGCCTCGATCAGTTGGCGTTCGGCCGGGCTCAGCCAGCGGGCGCTCTGGTAGCCGTCGCTGAGCAGCACGATGGCCAGCGCGCCCAGCGCCACGGTGGGCAAGCCCTGGATCAGGAACATCCACTGCCAGCCGGCCAGGCCGTGCTGGCCCGCGGCGAAGTGGTCGAGGATCCAGCCGGAGAACGGCCCGCCCAGCAGCCCGGACACCGGGATCGCCGACATGAACAAGGCCATGATGCGGCCGCGACGGTCCGCCGGGAACCAGCGCGAGAGGTACAGCACAACGCCGGGGAAGAAGCCCGCTTCGGCGGCGCCGGTCAACAGGCGCAGGGTGTAGAACTCGGTGGGGGTGGTGACGAACAGCAGGCAGGTGGACAGGCTGCCCCAGGCGATCATCATCAGCGCGATCCAGCGCCGCGGTCCGAAGCGGTTGAGCGCCAGGTTGCTGGGCAGGCCGCAGAGCACGTAGCCGATGAAGAAGATGCCGGCGCCGAGGCCGTACACGGTTTCGCTGAATTTCAGTGCGTCGAGCATCTGCAGCTTGGCGAAGCCGACGTTGACGCGGTCGAGGTAGTTGAACAGGTAGCAAATGAAAATGAACGGGATCAGCCGCAGGGTGATGCGCCGGTAGAGCGCGTTGCGGGTGAACTCGTTGCCTTGGTCAGGGGCGGGGCTGTGTGCCATGATCGGGTTCTCTGTTGTTATGGTTGTCACCGCGTCGCCTGTGCCGGCGCTCGCCTGGAAAAGTCTCGGGCAGTGTAGCGCGGCTGTCTTTGTGCTTTTGCACAGCTTCAGGTATGGGCTGCTGTGCCGCCGACCAAAGCCTAGGTGAGGACCATTACATGTTTGAGCTGGACCACGACCTGGCCCAGGACATCGTCGACCGGGCGATGGCCATCCTGCCGTGCAACGTCAACGTGATGGACAGCCAGGGGCTGATCCTGGGCAGTGGCGAGGCCGAGCGCATCAACACCCGCCACGAAGGCGCGCAGCTGGTGCTGGCCAATGGACGCATCGTCGAGCTGGACGTGGAGGCGGCCAAGTGCCTCAAAGGCGTGCAACCCGGCGTCAACCTGCCATTGATGCTCGATGGTCGGCTGATCGGCGTGCTCGGCCTCACCGGCGATCCTCAGCAACTGCGCACCTACGCCGAGCTGGTGCGCATGACCGCCGAGATGCTCCTGGCCCAGCGTCACCTGCAGGTGGAGCAGCAGTGGAGGCGCCAGCGCTGCGACGACCTGCTGGCGCTGTTGCTGGGCGGCAGCGGCGACTCGCCACGGCTGGTCGATGAAGCCCGGCAACTGGGGCTCAAACCGAATCTGCCACGCGTTGCCTGCCTGTTCGAGTTGCGTGTCGGCCCGCCTGCCGAGGCGCTTTCGGCCTGGCTGATGAGCCGCTACCCGGACAGTTGGTGTGTCAGCCCTGCGCGGCAGTCGCTGCTATGGTGCCGGCCAGCTGGCGTGCCGCTGGACGAGCCGCGCCTGCTCGAGCGCCTGCAACGCCATGGCTGGGACGTCGAGCGTCTGGCCCTGGGCAGCCCGGCGCAGAGCCTGGAGCAACTGCGCCGCAGTTACCGGCGGGTGCGCGACCTGCTGGCCTACGGTCGTGAGGTGCTGCCCGACGAGCGCCTGCTGAGCCTGGCCCGCTATCGCCTGCCGGCGCTGCTGTGGCGGCATCGCAACGACGATGCACTGGACGAGCTGCTCGAACCCTTGCAGCGCATTCGCGCCAAGGACGCCAGTGGCCAGTTGCTGCTTACCCTGCGCGCCTGGTGCGCCCATGACGGGCAGAGCCAGGCCTGCGCCGAGGCGCTGGGGATCCACCGCAACAGTTTGCGCTACCGGCTGGAGCGCATTGCCGAGGTGGGGGAGGTGGACCCGTTGCGCATGGAGGGGATGCTGAGCTTGTACCTGGGGTTGCAGCTGTTGCCGGCGGACTGACGGCTGGCAAAGGCATCCGCCCAAACTACCCCCCCTGGGTTTTGTGCATCCGACCGAGGCCAGTGCACCGCGCACCTGTCAGCATGCGCGGAACAGGACAGGAGAATCCCCATGAAAATCGTCATCGCCCCCGATTCGTTCAAGGACAGCCTCGACGCCGCTGGTGTCGCCCGCGCCATCGCCAGTGGCCTGGCCGAGGTGTGGCCGGCCTGCGAGCGCATCGAATGCCCAATGGCCGATGGCGGTGAAGGCACCATGGAGGCGATCGTCGCCGCCAGTCAGGGCGAGCTGCGCCGCCAGGTGGTGCGGGGCCCGTTGGGCGAGCCTGTCGAGGCCGCCTGGGGCTGGCTGGCCGAGAGCCGCATGGCGGTGATCGAGATGGCCCAGGCCAGTGGCATCCAGCTGGTACCCAACGGGCAGCGCGATGCGTGTCGCAGCAGCACCTGGGGCACCGGCGAGCTGATCGTCGCGGCGCTGGCGGCCGGCGCCTCGCGCATTGTCCTGGCCATCGGCGGCAGCGCTACCAACGACGGCGGCAGCGGCATGTTGCGTGCGTTGGGCCTGCGCCTGCTGGATGCCCGGGGCGAACCGCTGGCTGAGGGCGGGCTGGCCCTGGCGCAGCTGGCGCGCATCGACGCCAGCGGCCTGGACCCACGCCTGGCGCAGGTGCGGGTGGACGTTGCCGCCGATGTCGATAATCCGCTGTGCGGCGCCAATGGCGCCTCGGCGATCTTCGGTCCGCAGAAGGGCGCCAACCCCGAGCAGGTGCAAGCCCTGGACCAGGCCCTGGCGCACTTCGCCGATCATTGCGCGGGTGTACTGGGCAAGGATGTGCGTGACGAGCCTGGCAGCGGTGCGGCCGGAGGGATGGGGTTTGCGGCCAAGGCGTTCATGGGCGCGCAGTTCCGCCCGGGGGTCGAGGTGGTCGCCGAGCTGGCCGGGCTCGATGCCCTGGTGCAGGGCGCGGATCTGGTGATTACCGGCGAAGGGCGTTTCGATGCCCAGACCCTGCGCGGCAAGACACCCCTCGGGGTGGCGCGGGTGGCCAAGCGCCACGGCGTGCCGGTGGTAGTGCTGGCGGGCACGCTCGGTGCGGGCTACGAGCAACTGTATGGGCAGGGTGTCGATGCGGCCTTCGCCCTGGCCAGCGGGCCGATGAGCCTGGAGCAGGCTTGTGCCGAGGCGGGGGCGTTGCTCAAGGCGCGGGCCGCGGATGTGGCGCGGTTGTGGCAAGTGGCGCGCCAGCACTGACGACGTCACAAGACAACCAGGCTCCATGAGGGTGATCCGGTCCCTGTAGGCGCAGCTGTCTTGGGTTGCTTGCAAGGGCCTCATCGCTGGCAAGCCAGCTCCCACAGGGACGGTGCTTGCCCGCCAAGCAGGTGCCACCCATCTCGATGCGCCGCCTCAGGCGGCGCTCCTTGCCTGTCCTCACGCAGCAAAGCGCTGACGCTTTCAGCCCCTCCCGATAAATATTTATTTAGCCTCCTAATCAAAGCTTTGACATTCACTGCCTAAGCAGTAATATTTTCACACAATTGCCCGAGCAGACCGCCGATGTCCCATTTCACCCCGGAAAACTTCCAGACCTGCGCCATTGGCATGCTGCTCGGCCGCGCCGCGCTGCTCAAGGACCGCATCCTCGACTGGCACCTAGAAGCCGACGGTGTCACGGCCGCCCAGTTTAAAGTGCTGATCATCGTCACCCAGTACCAGGTCGATACCCCGGCCGAACTGTGCCGCTACCTGGGTCTGGACAGCGGCTCGATGACCCGCATGCTCGACCGCCTCGAGCAGAAGGGCTTGATCCTGCGCAACCGCTGCCCCGACGACCGCCGCCAGGTGCGCCTGGCCCTCACCGCCGACGGTCAGCGCCTGGCCGACCGCCTGCCCCAGGTCGGCGCGGCGGCAATGAATGAACTGGTCGGTGTGCTGCAGCCCGAGGAGCTCAAGACCCTTGAGCAACTGCTCGCCAAAGTCCTGCTCAGCGCCGGCGACCCCCTGACGATCCGCCGTTTCGGCGATCGTTGATCCCAGTCACGCATTTTCCAAGGTATTGTCATGGCCACTCCCGTTGACACCTCCACCCCGGCACCCGCGCCTGACAACTCGGGCAAGCGCAAGGCCTGGCTGCTCGCCCTGTTGCTGATCCTGATCCTCGCCGGGGCCGGCACCTGGGCCTGGTACAGCCTGGTCGGGCGCTGGCACGAAAGCACCGACGATGCCTACGTCAATGGCAACGTCGTGGAAATCACCCCGCTGGTGACCGGCACCGTCACCAGCATCGGCGCCGACGATGGCGACCTGGTGCATGCCGGCCAGGTATTGCTGCGCTTCGACCCGGCCGACAGCGAGGTTGCCCTGCAGGCTGCCGAGGCCAAGCTGGCGCGTACCGTGCGCCAGGTGCGCGGGCTGTACAGCAATGTCGACTCGCTCAAGGCGCAGTTGCAGACCCGCCAGGCCGAGCTGCAGAAGGCCCAGCAGGACTACAACCGGCGCAAGGTGCTGGCCGACAGCGGTGCCATCGCCGCCGAGGAAGTCGCCCACTCCCGTGATGACCTGACCGTGGCCCAGGCCGCCGTCAACAGTGCCCGCCAGCAACTCAACACCAGCACCGCGCTGGTCGACGACACGGTGGTTTCGTCGCACCCGGAAGTGATGGCCGCCGCCGCCGACCTGCGCCAGGCCTACCTGGACCATGCCCGCACCACGCTGGTGGCGCCGGTCACCGGCTATGTTGCCAAGCGCACCGTACAACTGGGCCAGCGCCTGCAGCCGGGCACCGCGACCATGGCGGTGATCCCGCTGGACGAGGTGTGGGTCGACGCCAACTTCAAGGAAACCCAACTGCGCGACATGCGCATCGGCCAGCCGGTGGAAATCACCGCCGACCTGTACGGCAGCGAAGTGACCTACTCCGGCACCGTCGACAGCCTCGGCGCCGGCACCGGCAGCGCCTTTGCCCTGTTGCCGGCGCAAAATGCCACCGGTAACTGGATCAAGATCGTCCAGCGGGTACCGGTACGCATCCATCTGGACCCTGAACAGCTGAAGACCCATCCGCTGCGCATCGGCCTGTCCACCGTCGCCGAAGTCGACCTGCACGACCAGAGTGGCCCGGCCCTGGCCCAGCAACCGCCGCAGCAGGCCAGCTACACCACCGAGGTGTACGACCGCCAGTTGGTCGAGGCCGATGACCTGATCGCCCGGCTGATCCACGAGAACAGCGCCACCGGCAAGACGGCCCAGCGATGAGCCAGGCGGCCCCTGCGCAGTTCACCCCGCCGAGCCTGCTGCTGACCACGATCGGGCTGTCCCTGGCGACGTTCATGCAGGTGCTCGACACCACCATCGCCAACGTGGCGTTGCCGACCATTTCCGGCAACCTCGGCGTGAGCTCGGAGCAGGGCACCTGGGTGATCACCTCGTTCGCGGTGAGCAACGCCATCGCGCTGCCGCTGACCGGCTGGCTGAGCCGGCGTTTCGGCGAAGTGAAGCTGTTCATCTGGGCCACGCTGCTGTTCGTGCTGGCGTCGTTCCTGTGCGGTATCGCCCAGTCGATGCCCGAGCTGGTGTTCTTCCGGGTGCTGCAGGGGGTGGTGGCCGGCCCGCTGTACCCGATGACCCAGACTCTGCTGATTGCCGTGTATCCGCCGGCGAAACGGGGGATGGCCCTGGCGTTGCTGGCGATGGTCACGGTGGTCGCGCCGATTGCCGGGCCGATCCTTGGCGGCTGGATCACCGACAGCTATAGTTGGCCGTGGATCTTCTTCATCAACGTGCCGATCGGCCTGTTCGCCGCCGCCGTGGTGCGCCAGCAGATGCGCGCGCGCCCGGTGGTCACCAGCCGCCAGCCGATGGACTACATCGGCCTGCTGACCCTGATCGTCGGTGTCGGCGCCTTGCAGGTGGTGCTGGACAAGGGCAACGACCTGGACTGGTTCGAGTCGTCGTTCATCGTCATCGGCACGTTGATCTCGGTGGTGTTCCTGGCGGTGTTCGTCATCTGGGAGCTGACCGACCGCCACCCGGTGGTCAACCTGCGTTTGTTCGTGCACCGCAACTTCCGCATCGGCACCCTGGTGCTGGTGGGCGGGTATGCCGGGTTCTTCGGCATCAACCTGATCCTGCCGCAATGGCTGCAGACCCAGATGGGCTACACCGCCACCTGGGCGGGCCTGGCGGTGGCGCCAATTGGCCTGTTGCCGGTGCTGATGTCGCCGTTCGTGGGCAAGTACGCGCACCGTTTCGACCTGCGCCTGCTGGCCGGTATCGCCTTCCTGGCGATCGGCACCAGCTGCTACATGCGCGCCGGCTTCACCAACGAGGTGGACTTCCTGCACATCGCCCTGGTGCAGCTGTTCATGGGCATCGGCGTGGCGCTGTTCTTCATGCCGACCCTGAGCATCCTGCTGTCGGACCTGCCGCCGCACCAGATCGCCGACGGTTCGGGGCTGGCGACGTTCCTGCGTACCCTGGGCGGCAGTTTCGCCGCGTCGCTGACCACCTGGATCTGGATACGCCGGGCCGACCAGCATCATGCTTACCTCAGCGAGCACATCAGCACCTTCGAGCCGGCCACCCGCCAGACCCTGGAACAACTGGGCGGTGCCAGCCCGCAGAACTACGCGAAGCTGGAGCAGATCCTCAACAGCCAGGCGTACATGATGTCGACGGTGGACTACTTCACCTTGCTGACCTGGGTGTTCGCCGGGTTGATCCTGCTGGTGTGGCTGGCCAAGCCACCGTTCACGGCCAAGGCCGCGCCGGCGTCGGCGGGGCATTGAGAGCAACCTGCGGGGGCGGCCCGACAAGCCCCCTTTTGCGGTGGGGCCGCAGGTTTTCAAATGATGGCATTTCCCCTAATCTTGTAGGTCTTTTCCGGACTACTTGGCAGGCTCATGGACAAGGTCATCGTCATCACCGGCGCTAGCCGGGGCATCGGCGCCGCCACCGCGTTGCTGGCGGCGCAACAGGGTTACCGCATCTGCATCAACTACCACGCCGATGACCAGGCCGCCGAGGCGATGCTGGCGCAGGTCCGCGCGCTGGGCGCAGAGGCCATTGCCGTACGCGCCGACGCCAGCGTCGAGGACGAAGTGGTGCGCCTGTTCCACTGCGTCGACCAGGGGCTCGGGCCGGTCACCGCGCTGGTCAACAACGCCGGGACCATCGGCCAGCAGAGCCGGGTCGAGGAGATGTCGGAGTTTCGCCTGCTCAAGGTGATGAAGACCAATGTGGTCGGGCCGATGCTGTGCGCCAAGCATGCCTTGCTGCGCATGGCCCGACGGCATGGCGGGCAGGGCGGGGCGATCGTCAATGTGTCGTCGGTGGCCGCGCGCCTGGGCTCGCCCAATGAGTACGTCGACTACGCCGCGTCCAAGGGTGCGCTGGATACCTTCACCCTCGGCCTGGCCAAGGAAGTGGCGGGCGAGGGCGTGCGCGTCAATGGTGTTCGGCCGGGGTACATCCACACCGGCTTCCATGCCCTGAGTGGCGATCCGGACCGGGTTGGCAAGCTTGAGCCCGGCCTGCCGATGGGCCGTGGCGGCAAGCCTGAGGAAGTGGCCGAGGCAATTATGTGGCTGCTGTCGGACAAGGCTTCCTATTCGACCGGCAGCTTCATCGACCTGGGCGGCGGGCGTTAGGGTCTGTATGAAAAGTCTTGAGACGAAGGTCAGGCAAGGCGAAAACAGCCGAGGAACGGTCGGAGTCGCGCCCGACTTTACGGGTTGTAAATGAGCATTCCGAGGCTGTTTTCAACGCAGCATCACCGAGTATCAAGGCTTTTCATACAGAGCCTAGAAGCGCGCCTCAACCCTGCAGCATGTGCTCGATCCGCTCCGCCAGTTGCTGCAAGGAAAACGGCTTGGTCAGCACGCTCATGCCTTCCTCCAGAACGCCATCACGCAGTGCGGCCGTTTCGTCATAGCCGGTGACGAACAGTACTTTCAAACCTGGGTAGCGCAGGCGCAATGCGCTGGCCACCTGTCGGCCGTTGAGGCCGGCAGGCAAGCCAACGTCGCTGATCAGCAGGTCTGGTGCGCTGCGCGCCTGGAGCCCCGCCAGCGCCTGAGGGCCGTTTTCGAACATCCGTGCCTCATGGCCGAGGTCCTCGAGTACTTCGGCAATGACCAGCCGTATGGCCATTTCGTCCTCGACCACCGCCACATGCCGTGCACGAGCCTGGGAACGCGGAAGGGCTACGGGAGCGACAATCGCTGGCTTGCGCTGCACCGCGCTGTGATGACGCGGCAGGAACAGGTTTACGCACGTGCCTTGCCCTGGGGTCGAGTGGATGTTCAACTGCCCTCCGGATTGGCGCACGAAACCGAAGATCATCGAAAGCCCAAGGCCTGTCCCCTGGCCAAGTGGCTTGGTGGTGAAGAACGGGTCCATGGCCCGCGCCAGGGTTTGCTGATCCATGCCACGCCCACTGTCGTACACACTGATGCGTACGTATTGCCCGGCGTTCAGATCCAGAGGGCTGGCGTGTTGTTCGTCGAGCTGCACGTTGCAGCAGGCGATGCGGACCGTGCCACTGCCGCTGATGGCGTCGCGGGCATTGATGCAAAGGTTTAGCAGCGCGCTTTCCAGTTGCGGTGGATCGATGCGCACGTTCCAGAGGTCGTTGTCGTTCTGGCAATACAGTTCGATATGTGGGCCGACACTGCGGGCAATCAGATCATGCATGCCGTCGACCAACGCGGCCACAGCCGTTGGCTCGGGCTGCAAGGTCTGCTGGCGGGAGAACGCCAGCAGCCGGTGAACCAGCGAGGCGGCCCGTTGCGCCGCGTCCCTGGCGTTGTCCAGCAGCGGGGGCAAGGCATTGTGACGTTGCTGATCAAGGCGCTGGCTCGCCAGTTCCAGTGCGCCCAGTATGCCGCCGAGCAGGTTGTTGAAATCATGGGCCACACCGCCAGTGAGCTGGCCCACGGCTTCCATCTTCTGCGCTTGGCGCAACGCGTGTTCGGCGTGTGCCAGGCGCTGTTGCTCCTCGATCCGCTCGCTGATGTCGTAGGCGAACAGATAAGCGCCAAGCGTCTGGTCATTGCTGTCACGCAAGGGGGCAAAGCGCATCTCACAATGACGCCGCGCATCGCCTTCGCCGAACGCGTCGATTTCGATGAAGGTCTCCCCGGCCAGCGCCCTGTTCCACAACGCCAATGAGCGTTGGCAATCGTCTGTGGCGGCTGCGAACTGTGCTTCAAGCGATGCACCAATTTCAGGCTGGAAACCGAAGACTCGCTGGAACTCGCCGCGGGTGGCGGCGTTGATGGCCAGCCAGCGCATCTGCCGGTCCACCACCTGCACGCAGGCCACACTGGCATCGATCAGATCGGCGAAAACCTTGCGCTCGGCCAGCGCCTGTTCAATGCGTTGCTCCAGTTGTGCATTGAGCGCCTGCAAGGCTGTTTCGGCGCGCTTGCGCGCCGTCACGTCGCGAAAGATAACCGCCACCTGATGGCGCTCGGCGGGTTCGACCCGAATTGCCGCCAGCCCCAGGCAGCGGTCGGTGGCATACAGTTCGTGCTCGAAGTAGATCGGCTCGCCGGTGCGCGCCACATGGCCGAAACGTTTCAGCCAGATCTCGGCCTCATCGGGAATGACGTCGCGCAGGGTTCGCCCCACTACATTGGGCAGGCCGGCATGGCGACAATAGGCGGGATTGGCCATCAAGTGCAGGTAGTCGACCCAGTGGCCGTTCGCGTCGGCAATGAATTCGATGATGCAGAAACCTTCCTCCATGGTCTCGAACAGGAACCGATAACGTTCGGCTTCCTGCACGCGCTCACGCAGTTGCTCAAGCTCCTGGGCCATGCGCAGGTTGTGCTGGCGTTCGATGTGCAGCGCCTGTCGAAGATCGTGCAACTCGTCAGGGTTCTCGCTGCGTGGGCTCACGCTCATCGATGGGACTCCTTGTCATTGATAGCAATTGCTCCACCTGTTCGACCAGCGCGTCGAGCGTAAAGGGTTTGGTCAGCACGCAGGTCCCGGGTGGCAGGGGACGTTCGTGCAACACGGCCTTTGCATCGTAACCGGTGATGAACAGCACCGGTACATCAGGCAGGCGCTGGCGAAACGCTTCGGCGACTTGTCGCCCATCAAGCCCACCGGGCAGGCCGATATCGGTGATCAACAGCTCGGGCTGGCCTGGCGCTTCCAGGGCTGCGGGGCCGCTTGCGTAGCTTTCGACACTGTGGCCGAGCTCTTCGAGCACTTCGGTGATTATCACGCGCAGCGGCACATGGTCCTCTACCAGGGTGATGCGCCGCCCAGGGGCGTGAGTACGGGCAGCAGGCTCGATCGCCGGCAAGGCCTGGTGTTCGCTCCCGGGCTGCCAGGGCAGATAAAGGCGTATGCATGTCCCTTCACCCCGCGTCGAGCAGATCTGCAGCTGGCCGCCGGACTGGCGGACGAAGCCGTACGCCATGGACAGCCCCAACCCTGTGTTGCGGCCCGCCTGCTTGGTGGTGAAAAACGGCTCGACCGCACGTGCCGCGACCTCGACGGACATGCCCAGGCCATTGTCCTTGACGCCCAGGCACAGATAACGACCCGCTGGCAGATTCAACGTCTCGGCCGTGTCATCTGGAATTTCTAACTGGCGGCAATCGATATCGATGCGGCCGCCATTGGGCATGGCATCGCGGGCATTGATGCACAGGTTGAGCAGGGCGCTCTCCAACTGTGGCGGGTCGATAAAAGTCACCCCTTCGTCGTGCTCGAAATGGCAGCTCACTTCAATGGCCGGCCCGACACTGCGGCTGATCAGGTCCTGCATGCCCTCGACCAGGCTACGGAGCCGGATCATCTGGGGCTGCAGGGTCTGTTGCCGGGAAAAAGCCAGCAGGCGCTGAACCAGCGTGGCGGCCCGCTGGGCTGAACTGCAGGCGCTGTCGAGCAAGGCCGGGATATCAGCATGGCGTGCTTGCTGCATGCGTTGGCGCATCAGCTCCTGGGCGCCGAGTATCCCCGCCAGCAGGTTGTTGAAGTCATGGGCGATGCCGCCGGTAAGCTGACCGACTGCCTCCATTTTCTGCGCCTGGCGCAAGGCCTTTTCAGCCTCGAGCAGTTTTTGCTGTTCGTTGACCCGACGCGTGATGTCGTAGACGAACAGGTAAGCGCCGACTATTGCTCCGGCGGCATTGCGCAGGGGGGTGAAATGCGACTCGAAGTGGCGAAGGCGGTCGTTTTTACCGTAAGCAATTACTTCGGTAAAGGTTTCACCGGACAATGCCCTGCGCCAGAGCGCCATGGAACCTTCAAGCTCGACGGGGAAATTCGCAAGGCACTCGATCAGGCTATCGCCTGGCTGGAGCCTGTGGCTGAACAGATACTCGAAATCCTTGACCGCGCGTTTGTTTACCGCAAGGAATGTCATCGAGGTGTCCACCACCTGAACTCGCGCGACGCTGTTCTCCACTAACTCGGCGAGCAAAACGCGCTCTGCCAGGGCAGCGGCCACCCGTTGTTCGAGGTGCTCGTTGAGTTGTTGCAGGGCAGCTTCGGCGCGGTATCGCTTGGTGACATCCTTGAACAGTACCGCCACCTGCCGTCGCTCGACCGGCTCGATGCGGAAGGTGGTTACCGACAGCACACGCCCTGTCGCCACCAGCTCCTGTTCGAACTGCAAGGGTTTCCCGGTGCGCAGTACCTCGCCATAGCGGGCGATCCAGTCATCGGCCTCATCCGGCACCATTTCCCGCAGTTTCTGCCCCGTCACGTCGGCAATGCCTGCGTGGCGGGCATAGGCCGCGTTCGCCAGCACATGCACGTAATCGCTGAGCGGGCCGTGGGGGCCATCGAAGAACTCGATGACACAGAAGCCTTCGTCCATCGTATCGAAGAGAAAGTGGAACAGGCCCTGGTCAGCCTGTTGATGGTGGGCCCATTGTGCTTCCAGCTGGGCATTGCGCTGGCGAAGGTCTTCGACCTGTCGACGAAGGGTCTGCAGTTCGCGCGATGGCATAGGGCATGCGGGCTTCCAGTGAAGTGGCAGGGCACTGTAGCTGTTTTGCGTTACACCGTGCCAGGTGCCTGGCTGGCGCTACTGAGCAACTGGTCGACCCGGGCGATCAGCAACGCCAGCTCAAAGGGCTTGTGCAGCAGGGCCGTCAGGTTGGATGTCGTCAGCCGGTCACTGTCCAGGTCACCATCGTAGCCGGTGATGAACAGCACGGGGGCGTGTTCGTTGCTTGCGCGATAAGCGTTGGCAACCTGGTAGCCATCGACGCTACCGGGCAGTCCGATATCGACAATAAGCAATGCTGGGCGGGGAGCCTGCCCCAGCGCCCGCATGGCGGCAGCGCCTTCGTCGAAGACTTGTACCCGATTCCCTCGTTCTTCCAATACCTCGCGGATCACCATGCGCAGGGTTGGCTGGTCTTCGACCAACAGAATGTCGAGGCCAACGTTGCGTGACGGCTGTATTGCGGTGCGAGGGTCGAAGGACGCGAGCGGCACCTCGGTACGCTGTTCACGGGGCAAGTACAGGTTGACGCGTGTGCCGCCCTGGGGAGTGCTGTCAATGCTCAAGTGCCCGCCGGACTGGCGCATCAGCCCGTAGGCCATGGACAAGCCCAGGCCTGTGCCCTGGCCGAGGGGCTTGGTGGTGAAGAACGGCTCGATGGCGCGGGAGGCAATGTCTTCGGACATGCCGCGGCCGGTATCCTCCACCACGATCTGAAGGTAGTCGCCAGGCGCGAGTTGCAAGCTGGCGGCCTGGATCGGGGCGAGTGAATGATCCTGGCAACTGATACGCAGTGTGCCGCCTCTGGTCATGGCATCCCGGGCGTTGATGCATAGGTTCAGCAAGGCGTTTTCCAGTTGCGGTGGGTCCACGCGCACTGTCCATTGCCCGGCCAGCGTCGCATCGACAAAACCGATGCTCGCGTCCAGGGTGCTGTGAATCAGGTCATGCATGCCAGCTACCAGGTGGTGCACATCCACGGTCTGTGGCGTGAGTGTCTGCTGGCGGGCGAATGCCAGCAGGCGTTGGACCAGCGAGCTGGCACGCGAGGCGTTTTGCTGGACGATGCCCAGCATGTGGCGACAATCCTGGCCGCGTCCTTGAACCAGTCGTTTGTCGGCAAGTTCCAAGGCACCCAGGATGCCACCCAGAAGATTATTGAAATCATGGGCAATGCCACCGGTCAGTTGACCGATAGCCTCCATTTTCTGCGATTGGCGCAAAGCCTGTTCGGTCTGGAGCAGGCGCTCCTGCTCCAGCACCCGCTCAGTGATGTCGTAGGCAAACAGGTAGCCACCCTGAATCTGCCCCTCGGCATCGCGCAATGGGTTGTAGCGCATGTCGTAGTGCCGCTGCGCTTCAGGTGGGCCGAGGGTGATGGTGTGAGTGAATGGCTCGCCCGCCAGCACCCTAGGCCATACCGGCTCGAGGCAGTGCAGGATGTCCGGCTTGTCGGCCAGGATCCGCGAAATGGAATCGCCCACCTTGGGTGTGAAACCGTGCAGCCGCTCGAAGGTTTCGCATGCGGTCCGGTTGATGGCGGTCAGGCGCAGGCTGCAGTCGGCGGCGAACACGTTGGCCAGGCTATGGTCGACCAGTTCACCCAGCAGCTTGTTGTTGACCCGTGCTTCGTCAACGTGCTGCTGGGCGCGATCGAGCATGGCATTGATGAGCCGCTCGGTGGCTGGGGCCCCGGTGAACAGCACCGCCACCCGTCGTTCGCTGGCCGGCCCGAGCGGGTAGGCCGCGATCGACAACAGGCGATCGGTGGCTTCCAGACGCTGCTCGAAGCGGGCCGGCTTGCCGGTTAGCAATACCTCGGCGAAGCGAGGCACCCAGGCATCGGCTTCGGCCGGGATAAGCTCGCGTATCGTCTGGCCCATTTGCTTGGGGTGTGCGGTGTGATGCGTATAAGCCTCGTTGCTGAGGATATAGCGGTAGTTGCTCAGCGGCCCCTCTGGCCCATCCAGCAACTCCAGCACACAAAACCCTTCGGTCATGTGACTACGCAGCACAGCCAGGCATGCGCGTTCGAACGCATGCTCGGCAAGCTGCGCCTCGAGCTCGGCGATGCGTGCGTTCAAGTGTTCTAGGGAGTGCGCAGGGTCGTCGAGCATGAGCAGGTATCGGTCGGCGTGTCGCGCAACTATAGCCGCGCCGACCGGTCGCCGCCATGGCATCAGAACGAGCGCACGATCCTGCCTAGCGTTTCCATGGCCTGCTCCGCGCCGTCACCCCAAGGGCTGCCATAGTTCAGGCGGATACAGTTACCGAAGCGCCGGGTCGGCGAGAAGATCGGCCCCGGCGCGATGCTGATGCCCTGGGCCAGCGCCATGTGGAACAGCTTCAACGCGTCCATCTGTTCGGGCAGTTCCAGCCACAGAAAGTAGCCGCCGGAAGGCTGGCTGACCCGGGTCTGCGCCGGGAAGTGGCGGGCGATGGCGGCGAGCATGTTGGCCTGCTGGCCCTCCAGCGCGTAGCGCAGCTTGCGCAGGTGGCGATCGTAGCCACCGTGCTGCAGGTAGTCGGCGATCGCCGCCTGGGCCGGCATCGAGGCGCACAGCGAGGTCATGAGCTTGAGTCGCTCGATCTTCTGCGCAAAGCGCCCGGCCGCGACCCAGCCGATGCGATAGCCCGGGGCCAGGCTCTTGGCGAACGAACCGCAATGCATCACCAGCCCTTCGGTGTCGAAAGCCTTGGCCGGCTTCGGCGCCTGCTGCGAGTAGTACAGCTCGGCGTAGACGTCATCCTCGATCAGCGGCACCTGATGGCGGCGCAGCAGCTCGACCAGTTCCCGCTTCTTGGCCTCCGGCATGCTCGCGCCCACCGGGTTCTGGAAGTTGGTCATGCACCACACGGCCTTGACCGGGTGTTTGTCCAGGGTCTGGGCCAGCACGCCAAGGTCCATGCCCTCGCGCGGGTGCACCGGGATTTCCACTGCCTTGAGCTTGAGGCGCTCTAGCACTTGCAGGCAGGCATAGAAGGCTGGCGCCTCGATGGCCACCAGGTCACCGGGCTGGGTCACGGCCTGCAGGCACAGGTTCAAGGCTTCCAGCGCGCCGTTGGTGATCAGCAGCTCTTCCATCGGCAGCATCAGCCCGCCGACCATGTAGCGCAGGGCGATCTGCCGACGCAGTTGCGGGTTGCCCGGCGACAGGTCGGTGACCACCATGCGTGGGTCCATGGCCCGGCTGGCGCTGGCCAGTGAACGGGACAGGCGCTGCAGCGGGAACAGGCTCGGGCTGGGGAAGGCCGAGCCGAACGGCACGGTGTGCGGGTCCTTGATCGAGTCGAGGATCGAGAACACCAGGCCGCTCACATCCACATCGGTGGACTCGCTGGCCGGCGCCTGGGGTTGCGGCTCGCAGAACGGCCGCGGCGCGTGGGCGTTGACGAAGTAGCCTGAGCGCGGCCGCGCGCGGATCAGGCCGCGGCGTTCCAGCAGGTAGTAAGCCTGGAACACGGTGGACGGGCTGACCCCGTGGGTCTGGCTGGCGTAGCGCACCGAGGGCACCCGCTGGCCGGGGCCTAGCACCCCGGAGCGGATCAGTTCGGCAATGTCGTCGGCGAATCGTTCGTAGCGTTTCATTGTATTTTTGGCAGGCAAGGTGAGGGTCAGTGTAAGGGATCAGCGATTCATCGGCGCGACGAAACGGCTGTGTGCAGTGCTGCGGATCCCCGGCTGGTCGCTGTCCTGGATCTCGAAGGTCAGTTCCTGGGAGCTGCTGGTCGGGCGATCGGCAAGCATCGCCACCGATACCGGCAGTTCGCTCATCTCGCCGGAGGCCAGGGTGAACTCGGTGCGGCCATGCAGCTCGAAGCCGTCGGCGTCCACCAGGCGCAGGCGATAGTGCTGGGGTTCCTGGGTCTTGTTGATGATCTTGAGCAGGTAGATGTTCTCGATCTGGCCCAGGGCGTTTTCGCGGAACAGGCCACGGTCCTTGATCACGTCCATCGACACCATCGGACGCATCTGCAGGGCCAACACCAGGGCGCCGATCATCAGCGTTAGCGCGGCGGCGTAGCCGAGCAGACGAGGGCGCAGCCAGTGGGTCTTGCCGCCTTGCAGGTTGTGTTCGGACTTGTAGCCGATCAGGCCACGGGCATAGCCCATCTTGTCCATCACCCCGTCGCAGGCGTCGATGCACGCGGCGCAGCCGATGCAGGCCATCTGCAGGCCTTCGCGGATATCGATGCCGGTGGGGCACACCTGCACGCACAGGGTGCAGTCGATGCAGTCGCCCAGGCCCTGGCTGCGCGCGTCGCTGCCTTTCTTGCGCGGGCCACGGGCTTCACCGCGGCTGGGGTCGTAGGCCACCGCCAGGGTGTCCTTGTCGAACATCACGCTCTGGAACCGTGCATAAGGGCACATGTGCATGCACACCGCTTCGCGCAGCCAGCCGGCATTGAGATAGGTGGCGGCGGTGAAGAACAGCACCCAGAACAAGGCCACCCCACCCAGCTCGAAGGTGAACAGTTCGGCAGCCAGCGGGCGGATCGGCGTGAAGTAGCCGACGAAGGTCAGCCCGGTGAGCACGCCGATGGCCAGCCACAGGCCATGCTTGAGGGCGCGGCGGGCGATCTTCTCCGCGCCCCACGGCGCGGCGGCCAGCTTGATGCGCTGGTTGCGGTCGCCCTCGGCGATCTTCTCGCACCACATGAACAGCCAGGTCCAGGTGCTTTGCGGGCAGCTGTAGCCGCACCACACGCGCCCGGCGAACACGGTTATGGCGAACAGGCCGAAGGCGCAGATGATCAGCAGCGCCGACAGCAGGATGAAGTCCTGCGGCCAGAAGGTCGCGCCGAAGATGTGGAACTTGCTGTCGGCCAGGTCCCAGAGCACGGCCTGGCGGTCGCCCCATTGCAACCAGGCGGTGCCGAAGAACAGCACGAACAGCAACCCGGCGAAGGTGATCCGCAGGTTGCGGTAGAAACCGGTGAAACTGCGTGTATGAATGCCACCGGCCACCTGGCTTTTGCTCTTGTGGGTGGTGGGGGCAATCTCGATGACTCGGAAGGGGATTCTGTCGCTCATGGTTCGTCGCTCATCAGGCCTCGATCAGGCCAGGGCACTATGGCCCTCGATCTGTTTTCAGCACAGGCCCAGGTATCGAGATAAAAACCATATCAGATGGGAGATGAGTTTGTTGAAGCCTTGTATTTCGGTGCTTGGCGTACTGGATTGCAGATGCCTGCGGCTATCCACCGCACCTTTGTTTAGTGGTATTGGCCGCTTTGCGCCCCATCACCCGGCTGGCTGAAAAAGAACCGCCGGATCGTAACGCGCTTCGACAAAAAGGCATGCCGCCGCGAGGTCACCACCCAGAACGCAAGCGTTCCCGCTCCCTTAAAGCTGCATTACGGCGAGCGCTCTGCGCAGCGGCTCGTCGGATATCTGGATAGGGCCATGAAATGGCACGTCCATGTCCAATACGAGGTACACGGAAGCCGAAATAAGCAATGAAGAAATGATGAACATTGCTATTACCATCGAATTAGGGGGCGCGCGGTATCCAAAACTGGCGAAAATGAGCGTCAACCAAGCAGCAAGCATCCCGATAAGCGGGCCGGGAATTGCCCCCTCTGACTGCTCGACGATCCTCCAGCGTTGCTCGATGAGCGAATGATATTGCTGACGAATATCCTGCAGCATCGTTTCATGGTAACGGTCTGGCGGCTTAATAACGGCCAAAGATTTTCCTATGTCATCCAAGTATTTAGCTGCTTCGCTGTTACGATGTTGCAGCGCCTCGTCCCCCCGGTATGGCGTCGCGATAGCGTGCTCAAGATAGATGATCAGTCGGTTGCGAGTCTCTTGGGCCGAATCGCCATAGCCCCGCAGTGTCCGATCAAAAATGATCATGCTGGTTGCATACCCATGGAAGTTTGCATCAATGGACTCGAAGGTATTTTTGGCAGAATTGATCATCAAGCCAAAGACCAGTGATGTCATAACCACAAAAATGTTAGCTACCAGGCGAATTACTGTATTTGTGTCTTCATCCCTGTGGTGGGATGCCAGCTTTGGGTACCACAGCATCATGAGCAACGAGGCGGCAATCAAGCACCCAAAAATGGCCAGTGCGATCCAGAGAGCGTTCATGCATCAGGGCCCTGATCAATCTGAGTCAAGCCTTAAAAGATAGTCCGTGACCGACCGCTATGGTTGGAAAGCTGCTGGCCGTGGATGGCCGATTCCGACCCAGAACTGCCCACCTGATTGGCAAGACCGATCTTGCAGGAGCGATTCAATCCGTGAAGAATCAAAAATGTAGACGCCTTGAAGGTCGATGGCTCAGCGCTTGTAGAGGAACGCTTCAACTACAACGGCAAACGCTGATGAATGTTCTCGGCGATTGGGGTAGCCAACAGCGGCAGCTATGCCCTGTAGGGTGGTTTTTCGACTTTCGACAGCCGCTTCGGAGGGGCGTGGAGAAACAACCCAGACAACAGTACTGGCACGTTTTTTATCGATTTGGGCCGCCTACCGCTCTTTCAAATTGACCTCACCCAAGGTCGCCCACCATCGCCTAGGCACTCCTTTACGATCGGCAATGGTAGCCAGGTGGATCATTTCAATGACGGGTCATTGGCGCTATCTTGCCCTTGGCTGGGGGTTGACCTGAACCTCGTCAACAGCAGTTCCGACCTGCAGGGTGCTGGTTGTGATGTGTATGCAGGAATTAATAGCTATTGCGAGAGCATGGTGATATTCAAGGCGTAGCGAAGCTTTTTCTAAATAGCCGCTAACAGTGACGCAGAGCATTTGGTGGTTTTTCAACGAAGATTTTCCAGCATATTTTAATGGCTGGATGGAGGCCATTGCTCGACTATGCTGGTGTCAGCCTGGGTCGAAAGGAGCCACTAGGCTCTGTACGAAAAGCCTTGATACTTGTTCATGCTGCGTTGAAAACAGCCTCGGAATGCTCATGTACTCCAGTACACTGCGCTTCCTCGGCTGTTTTCGCCTTGCCTGACCTGCGTCTCAAGACTTTTCGTACAGAGCCTAGCAAAGTCCTCTTTGCCTCGCTTTGCGCTCGCCCATTCATCCTGCTATGCCCAAGCTCCGCCAGGGCTTATGGCGGACTTCAATCCCTGCGACCCCTTTCACATGCCAGCATTCCCAATCCCTCCCTCACTGAGTACACTTGAGACACGTTCTTATTTGCACCTGGTAATTTTTTAGGGAGGCGTGATGTCCACCGTTGTTCCCGATGGCACTGCGCACACCGGCCTGGAAGCACTGTACCGTGAGCATAGCGGCTGGCTGCACGGCTGGTTGCGCCAGCGTCTGAACAACTCCGCCGATGCCGCGGACCTGGCCCAGGACACCTTCATCCGGGTGTTGTTGGCGCGCACCGCCGACACTCTCAAGGAGCCGCGGCACTACCTGGCGACCATCGCGCGCGGGCTGACCATCGACCTCTACCGCCGCCGCAGTCTGGAAAGCGCCTACCTCGAAGCCTTGGCGCAGCAGCCGGAGCGTTATGCGCCCTCGGCCGAAACCCACGCCGCGATCCTCGATACCCTGATGGCCATCGACCGTATGCTCGATGGGCTGGGCTCGCGCACGCGGGCTGTGTTTCTCGCCGTGCAACTGGACGGCCTAAGCTACGACAAGACCAGCGAACGCCTGGGTGTTTCGGTGAGCACGGTGCGCAAGCACCTGGCCCGCGCGCTGATGCATTGCCTGCTGTTCGAGGACGCATGAAGGCCATTCTCAGCGAGGCGGTGGACTGGTACGTGCGCCTGCATGACAGCAGTGTCGATGACGCCACCCGCGCCGCATGGCAAGCCTGGTGCATGGCCGACCCTCGCCACGCCGCAGCCTGGGCGCGCCTGGAGCAACTGCAAGGCCGCCTGGGCAGCGCCCCCCGCGGTGCCGCGCAGACCCTGGAGAATGCCCGGCGTGACCGGCGCCATGCCGTGAAGGCACTGGCGCTGTTGCTCGGCGTCGGGGCCGTTGGTTGGCAGGGGTACCGGGCTTCGCCCTGGAGTGCCGACTATGCGACACGGATCGGCGAGCGCCGCCGACTGACCCTGGCCGATGGCACACGCCTGGACCTCAACACCGACAGCCGTGTCGATGTTCGCTACGACGCGGGCCAACGCCTGATCCAGCTGCAGCGCGGCGAGATCCTGGTGGAAACCGCCAAGGATGCGCGGCCACTCAGCGTGCGCACCGTGGCAGGCGACATCCTGGCCCTGGGTACCCGCTTCAGCGTGCGTCAGGACAACGACGTGAGCCATGTGGCGGTGGCCGCCCATGCCGTGGAGGTGCGGCCCAGCCGGGCGTCGCAGGTGGTGCGTATCGACAGCGGGTACAGCCTGAGTTTTGCCGCCGACCACATCGGCCCCCTGCAACCCTTGGCCCCCGGTGGCCAGGCCTGGGCCGAGGGCATGCTGGTCAGCGTTGACTGGCGCCTGGACGAGGTGGTCCATGAGCTGGCGCGCTACCGCCCCGGTTATCTCGGCTGCGCGGGGGAGGTCGCCGGCTTGCGCCTGTCTGGCGCATTCAACCTGGACGACACCGACGTCGCCCTGGCCAGCCTGGAAGACGCGTTGCCGGTTCGCGCACGGCGCATGACGCGCTACTGGGTGCGCCTGGAGCCAATCGGCAAGGGGTAGGGGCCCACAATCGTGGAGGCCCGAGCCGGGAAGAGTGGTTGAAATCTCATTCGCTCTCAAACATTCGAGAATTTTTCGCATTTGGGGTAGCAGATTTCCTTCGCTGCTTCGGCTCTTGAGGGCGCGCGCATCAAGCGTGCCCAAGCCAACCCGAAACAGGAACCCCTTTTCATGTCCGCACGCCGTACCTCGCTAGCCTGCAGTATTCGCCAGGCGACCCTCGCACTGAGCCTTTGCGGCGCCGCGCTGGCGACCTCGACCGCCTGGGCCGCCGCGCAGCGCTACGATATCCCGGCCGGCAGCCTGGCCTCCGCGATCAGCCAGTTCGCCGCTGCCAGCGGCGTGACCATCAGCTTCAGCAATGACGAAACCAGCGGGCTGCATTCCTCGGGGCTGCACGGCAGCTTCGAGCTGGAGCAAGGTTTCTCCGCGTTGCTGCAGGGATCGGGGCTGCGCGTGCAGCAGGTGGGCGACAAGCGCTATGTGCTGAGCAAGGTGTACAACGACGGCGCCGTCGAGCTTGGCGCGACCAGCGTCGACGCCCTGGGCCTGGGCAGCACCACCGAAGGCACCGGCAGCTACACCACCGGTTCTGCCAGCACCGCGACCGGCCTGCGCCTGTCGGCACGCGAGACGCCGCAGTCGGTCAGTGTGGTGACCCGTCAGCAGATCGAGGACCAGAACCTGACAGACGTCACTCAGGTGCTCGAGCAGACGCCGGGCGTGGTCGTTGACAGCATGGGCCCGGCCGGCAGCGACGCCAACCATATCTATGTGCGCGGCTTCCAGGTCGGCAGCATCCAGGTCGACGGCGTCAACCGCCCCGACACCTTCGGCTTTCGCGACGACCTTGCCGACATGGTGTCGTACGACCGGGTCGAGGTGGTGCGCGGCGCCACCGGCCTGATGTCGGGGACCGGCGACCCCGGCGCCACCATCAACCTGGTGCGCAAGAAACCGACCCTCGAGACGCAGCGTAAGCTGACCCTCAAGGCGGGCTCCTGGGACAGCTACCGCACCGAGCTGGACCTGTCCGGCAAACTGTCGGAGAGCGGCCATGTGCGTGGGCGTTTCGTGGCGTCGACCACCGACAGCCAGAGCCATGTCGATCGTCAGTCGCTGGAGAGGCAGGTGGCCTACGGGGTGGTGGAATGGGATGTCACCGACAGCACGATGCTGACCGTGGGCGCCGAGTACCAGGAGATGGACAACGACGGCGCAGGCAACCACGGCTTCCCGATGTACAACTCCGATGGCAGCCACTTCAATCCGTCGCGTTCGTTCAACTCGGCCTCGGACTGGAGCTACCACAAGCGCCGCACGAAAACGTTGTTCACCACGCTGGAACACCAGCTGGACAACGGCTGGCAGTTGAAACTGAATGCCGAGCACAGTCGTCGCAGCTATGACGACACCTTCGCCACCGCCGCCGCCGGTAGCGTCAAGCCCGATGGCAGCGGTATCAGCACCTGGACCGGGCGTTGGGCGGGCGAGCCCCGGCAGACGTCGTTCGACCTGTCCGCCAGCGGCCCGTTCGAGCTGCTTTCCCGCGAGCATCAAGCGTACCTCGGCGCCAGTCACTACCGGGCCTACTACCGTAATCCCGGTTACCAGCTATGGACGAGCCAGCCTATCGACAACATTCATACCTGGGACGGTTCGCTGGCGATTCCGGACGCCATCCACAACAAGTATTCGCAAGATGCGCTGGACGAAACCCAGGACGGCCTGGTGGCGTCGGTACGCTGGAGCCTGGCCGATGAGCTGTCGCTGATCACCGGCGCACGGGTGATCGACTGGAAACGCGACGAAACCGGGACCACTCTGTCAAGCGGCGCTACCACGCGCACCTCGCGCAGCGAAACCGGGGTTGTCACGCCTTACGTGGGGCTGGTCTACGACTTCGCCGAAAACTGGTCGGCGTACGCCAGCTATACCGCGATCTTCAAGCCGCAGAGCAGGCAGGATGCCAGTGGCGGCTACATCGAGCCGCTGGAGGGCGTGAACTACGAGTTGGGTATCAAGAGCGAGTTCTGGGACAAGCGCCTGACCACCGCCTTCAGTGTCTTCGAGGTGCAGCAGGACAACCTGGCCGTGGCCGACGGCGACAAGCTGGCACCAAACGGCGACCAGGCCTACCGCGCCGAATCTGGCACCAAGACCCGTGGTTTCGAGATGGAAATGGCGGGGCAGATCCTCCCTGACTGGCAGGTTTCTGCCAGCTACACCTATGTCCAGGCCGAGGATTCCGATGGCAAGCGCCTGCTCACCGAAGTACCGCGCGATACCTTCAAGCTGTTCACCAGTTACCAACTGCAGTCCTTGCCACAGTTGAAGATTGGCGGCGGCGTGCGCTGGCAGGGGATGGAGTACAAGAAGAACGCCGGCCCGAACAAGGAGACGTTCACCCAGGGCGCCTTCAGTGTGGTCGACCTGATGGCGCAGTATGCGTTCACGCCGCAGACCAGCGTCGCCTTGAACCTCAACAACGTGCTGGATGAGAAGTACTACTCCGCGATCGGTGGGCGCGGGTGGTACGGCACCCCGCGCAGCGCCACGGCGACATTGGTCTACGCATTCTGATCCACGTCGGCCAGATCGGGTGGGGCCCACAGCCGGGACTACCCGACATACCGCGATGGACAGGCGCAGCGGCTGCCTGGCGCTACCAGCTTTGTGAATGAGGCTGCGGCCCTGGCAGCGTCGGAAACAACGGCGATACCTCCTCGGCCAGCTCCTGGATGAGGTCCTGCGCCGGACGCCTGGCCATCTGCAATCCCAGCGCGGCGTGGTTCACCCCGGCCGCGCGCCATTCCTCCAGCAGCTCGACCAGCCCATGGCGCCCTGTGCGCAGTACGTAACCGCCCTGCAGGGGCGTTCGGGGAAAGTGCGGGTCGTCGTCCAGGTCGATCCATTCATTGGTCATGTGCGGGCGGAAACCGCCACCGGGTATCGCTTCGCGCCAGGCGCGGGCTTTTGCCGCCAGGCGCAGCGGCCCGTGCCTGTCGTGGGTGGCGTGCGGGTAGGTGAGCCAGCCATCGGCATGTTCGCGAAAGGTGTCGGCGTTGGCGCCACAGGTGTTCGGGGTGGTGTTCATGACTGCTCCTTGGGTCAGCATGCTCACGGGCCGGTGGCCGGCGCGGGGAGGCAGATACTGCGTTGCACGGCCGGGCGCCGTTCGACCTGCCGGTACCAGCGCGTCAGGTGGCGTGGGCACTGAAATCAAAGCCCACCAGGGCTGCGATATGCAGCCAGGCGAAGGTGGCCCTGGACCGGCCCTGGCCGTCGCGTTTCGCCTATTACGTGGTCGCCCGCAGGGAGAAGCTCGAACGACCGCCGGTGCGGGCGTTCATCGACTGGCTGGGCAGCTTGTTGGTGGCTAGAGGGTAGGGGGGCAGTATTTTTCCGGGTCGCGACTTTCACGATGTTTCCCCGCCGCTACTCCACTGCCTCCGCCAGCCCCTGGTCCTCACCCAGGAAACCACCGCTCTGATGCCGCCACAGCCGTGCATAGGTGCCGTTCCTGTCGAGCAGTTCGGCATGGCTGCCTTGTTCGATGATGCTTCCTTCGTCCATGACGATGAGCCGGTCCATGGCGGCGATCGTGGACAAACGGTGGGCGATGGCGATGACGGTCTTGCCCTGCATCATGTCGTCGAGGCTTTCCTGGATCGCGACTTCAACCTCCGAGTCCAGGGCGCTGGTGGCTTCGTCGAGCAACAGGATCGGCGCGTTCTTGAGCATCACCCGGGCAATGGCAATGCGCTGGCGCTGACCACCGGATAGCTTGATGCCACGCTCGCCCACCAGGGTGTCGTAGCCGCTGTGGCCTTGCCGATCGCTCAGCTGGCTGATGAAACCATCGGCCTGGGCGTTGGCCGCGGCGCTGCGGATCTGCGCCTCGGTCGCTTCGGGGCGGCCATAGGCGATGTTGTCGCGGATGGAGCGGTGCAGCAATGACGTGTCCTGGGTGACCATGCCGATGGCGCTGCGCAGGCTGTCCTGGGTGACCTGGGCGATGTTCTGCCCATCGATGCGGATCTCGCCGTCGTTGACGTCGTAGAAGCGCAGCAGCAGGTTGATCAGCGTGGACTTGCCGGCGCCGGAGCGGCCCACCAGGCCGACTTTTTCGCCGGGGCGAATGTGCAGGCTCAGGTCATCGAGCACCTGGCGTTCGCCGTTGTAGTTGAAGCTCACCTTGTCGAAGGTCACCGCGCCACCGCGGGTCACCAGCGTGCCGGCGTCGGGCGCATCCTGCACCTTGGGGCCGCGGGTCAGGGTGGCCATGCCGTCCTGCACGGTGCCGATGTTTTCGAACAGGGAGGTCATCTGCCACATGATCCAGTGCGACATGCCGTTGATCCGCAGGGCCATGGCCGTGACCGCCGCCACGGCGCCCGCGCCAACCTGGCCCTGGTGCCAGAGCCACAGGGCATAGCCGCCGGCCCCCAGGATCAAGCCGACCACCAGCGCCTGGTTGACGATCTCGAACTGGCTGACCAGGCGCATCTGGCGAAAGCCGGTGAGCTTGAAGTCCTCCATCGCCGCCCGCGCAAAGTGTGCTTCGCGTTTGGAATGGGAGAACAGTTTCACCGTGGTGATGTTGGTGTAGGCATCGGAGATGCGCCCGGTCATCGACGACCGCGCATGAGCCTGCTCCTGGCCGACCTTGCCCAGGCGCGGCACGAAGTACAGCATCGCCAGCCCGAACAGGGCGCCCCAGGCCAGGAACGGCAGCATAAGTTGCAGGGCGAAACCGCCGGCCAGGGCGATGATGGCGATGAAGTACACGCCGATGCCGGGCAGGACCTCGATCAGGGTGAACAACACCTCGCGCACGGCCAGCGCGGTCTGCATCACCTTGGTGGTGACCCGGCCGGAAAACTCGTCGGAGAAGAACGACAGGCTCTGGCGCAGCATCAGCCGATGGAAATCCCAGCGCAGGCGCAGCGGCAGGTTGATCGCCAGCACCTGGTGCTGCATCAGGGTGCGCAGGGTCACCAGCACGATACTGGTCAGCAGGACGATACCGATGCTCCAGAGCACGCGGCTTTCCTGTTCGCTTGCGCCACCCGCCTGCCAGGCGGGAAGCAGGTCGACCACCTGGCCAAGGAAGGAAAACAGCCAGGCTTCATAGATCGACACGCCGGCACTGAACAGCGCGAGGGCCAGGAGGTACCCGCGCGCGCCCCGCGTGCAGGCCCACAAAAAGCGCAGCAGGCCTAGCGGTGGCGGTGGTATTTCATCAGGCGGGAAGGGGTCGAGCCATCGTTCAAAAACACGCAGCATGCTGGTCTCCGGAAGGGCGCGGCGTTGATCGGCAACGCCGTAGCGATCGTGCAACCATACCGCACATCGAGGTGTTCGCCTTGCCGCTCGTGTCCTCCTGAGGCCAGCTGCTGCCCAGTGTCATCTACCGCGATCGGTCAGCAAGGCTGCGCCGCCATCCGATTGGAGACGTTGCGCCCGAGCACCAGTACCGCGACAAAACCGCAGCCCACCAGGGCCGTGGCCAGGCTCAACAGCACCGCGGTACCGAGCTGATCGACAATGCGCCCGCCGAAGAACGAGCCCAAGGCAATGATCACCTGGAACATGGCGACGAACAGCGGCATGCCGCGTTCGACATCCTTGGGTGCCACCACGAACATCCAGATACTGGCGCAGGCCGGGAAGGCACCAAAGGCGAAGCCCCACAGCGCGATCAGCATCGCGGCGCCGGTCATGCCGGTGGCGAAGTAGGGGAACAGGGCGGTGCTGATGCCGATCATCAGGGCGACCAGCAACAGGGTGTGGCGCACGCTGCGGTTGGCGGCGAAACCGGCGAAGATGTTGCCGATCACCCCGGCCACGCCGTACAGCAACAGCAGCGAACCGATGGTCGGCCCATCGAAGCCGGCGCTTTGCTTGAAGAACGGTGCGACATAGGTATAGGCGGCAAAATGCGCCAGGCCGATCAGCAATACCGCGATCAACCCGACCCGTGCCTGCGGATTGACGAACAGCGCCGGCAGGTCGCTGATGCGAATGGCTTTGTCGGGGGTGAGCCGCGGCAGCAGGAAGACCTGCGCCAGCAGTACTGGCACGCCAACCAGCGCGGTAGCCAGGAAGGTCATGCGCCAGCCCATCAGGCCGCTCAGCCAGGTGCCGACCGGCACGCCCAGCACGGTGGCCAGGGTCACGCCGACCATGATGATCGAGGTGGCCTGGGCCACGCCCACGCCCTTGGGGGCCAGGCGGCCACTGAGGGCAATGGCGGTGGCCCAGAAACCGCCGATGCTGATGCCCAGCAGCACGCGGCCGAACAGCAGCAGGCTGAAGTCGCTGGCGTAGGCCACGACGGCGTTGGCGAGGATCATGATCAGCGTCAGGCCGATCAGCAGGTAGCGACGGTCCAGGGCGCCGATGCCCACCGACAGCAAGGGCGCGGCGAGGGCGGCCATGATGCCGGGCAGGGTGACCATCAGGCCGGCCTGGCCGGCGCTGATGCCCAGGTCGCTGGCGACATCGTTGAGTACGCCCACCGGGAGAAACTCACTGGTGACCAGGGCGAAGGCGCCCACGGCGACCGAGAGAATCGCCAGCCACTGTTGGCTGACGCTTTGTTGACTGTGTTCGGGACGGCCGTGAGACGGCGGAGTGACACTGGGCATGGTGTTGGATTCCATGGGGGGATGCCGCCTGGGGCGGACCGGGGAGCGGAAAAAATGGTTGGCGATTATAAGAGACGGTTTTGCCGAGCCGACAGGCGGGGCGCTCGATAGTAAACATCAGCCTGATCGATGGTTGTACCGCGAATACGACCACCCCTGGCACGCCTGAACGCCCGTAGACGCTTGCAAAATACATATGGGGATCCGTATATTTGGATTTCCATATGTATTGGTGCAGCCATGATAACCCCGCCCGATGTGTTCAAGAGCCTGTCTGACGAAACCCGTGCTCGCGCCAGCCTGCTGATTGCCAGTCTCGGTGAGCTATGTGTCTGTGAGCTGATGTGCGCGCTGAACGACAGCCAGCCGAAGATCAGTCGTCACCTGGCGCAGCTGCGCAGCAGTGGCCTGCTGCTGGACCGCCGCCAAGGGCAATGGGTGTACTACCGCCTCAACCCGGACCTGCCCGCCTGGGTACACGAGATCTTGCAGGCGACACTGCAGGCCAACAGGCAATGGTTGGCAGAAAACACCCTGCGTCTGCAGAACATGGACTGTCGCCCCGTTCGTGACGCTGCCTGCTGCTGATCATCACTGTACGAGGTCATCATGCTGGTAGCGATTGCAGTCTTCGTTTTCACCCTCATCCTGGTCATCTGGCAGCCGAAGGGGCTTGGCGTTGGCTGGAGCGCAGCGCTCGGTGCCCTCATCGCCCTGGCGGCAGGCACCGTTTCGCTGCACGACATCCCGACTGTGTGGGCCATCGTCTGGAACGCCACCGTCACCTTCATCGCCGTCATCATCATCAGCCTGCTGCTGGATGAGGCCGGTTTCTTCGAGTGGGCCGCGCTGCACGTGGCGCGCTGGGCAAACGGCAGCGGCTATCGCCTGTTCGCCTTTTGTGTGCTGCTCGGCGCCTCTATGTCGGCGCTGTTCGCCAACGATGGTGCGGCGCTGATCCTCACACCTATCGTGATGTCGATGCTGCTCGCGCTACGTTTCTCGCCCGCCGCGACACTGGCCTTCGTCATGGCGGCCGGTTTCATCGCCGACACGGCGAGCCTGCCGTTGGTGGTCTCCAACCTGGTGAACATCGTCTCGGCCGACTACTTCAAGCTGGGCTTCAGCGAATACGCTTCGGTGATGGTGCCAGTGAATCTCGCCAGTGTGTCGGCAACCCTGCTGGTGCTGTTCCTGTTCTTCCGCCGTGATATCCCGAGACAGTACGCGCTCGCGGCCCTGAAGATGCCAAACGAGGCAATTCATGACCGCGCAACCTTCAAGGTTGGTGGCTGGGTGCTGCTGGTGTTGCTGATCGGCCTGTTCGCTCTGGAGCCACTGGGTATCCCGATCAGTGCGGTAGCTGCAACTTGTGCCGCGATCCTGTTTACCGTCGCCGCCCGTGGCCACCGCATCTCGACCCGGCGTGTGCTGCGCGAAGCACCCTGGCAGGTGGTGATCTTTTCTCTCGGTATGTACCTGGTGGTATACGGTCTGAAGAACGCCGGCCTCACCGACATGCTCACCCACCTGCTCGACCGCCTTGCGCAGCAAGGGCTGTGGAGTGCCGCCATCGGCACCGGGCTGATCGCTGCATTGCTGTCCTCGATCATGAACAACATGCCCAGCGTGCTGATCGGCGCTTTGTCGATCCAGGCCAGCGAGGCGCAAGGACTGGTACGCGAGGCGATGATCTACGCCAACGTCATCGGCTGCGACCTCGGCCCGAAAATCACCCCCATCGGCAGCCTCGCCACGCTGCTCTGGCTCCACGTACTGGAGCGCAAAGGCATGCGCATCACCTGGGGTTACTACTTCAAAGTCGGCATCCTGCTGACGCTGCCAGTTCTACTGATCACCCTTTCGGCTCTGGCATTGCGCCTCAGCCTCTGAAACCCGCCACGAAGCGCAGGAGCCCTCATGCGAGTCCTATTCATGTGCACGGCCAATAGCTGCCGCAGCATCCTTTCCGAGGCCATGTTCAATCACCTGGCCCCTCACGGATTTGAAGCCGTCAGTTCCGGCAGTTACCCGAAAGGCCAAGTGTTGCCTCGCAGCCTGACCACCTTGCAGCATGCCGGCATCTCGATCGAGGGTCTGAGCAGCAAGGGCAATGACGCGTTCGAGCGTTGCCCTCCTGACATCGTCATCACCGTTTGCGACAACGCTGCCGGCGAAGCCTGCCCCGTGTATTTCGGCCCTGCGCTGAAGACGCACTGGGGGCTGGAGGATCCGTCCGCTGTCGTGGCTGACGAAGCGTCGGTCGACGCTGCATTCCGCGCAACGCTGGCCCGGATCCAGTCTCGCTGCCAGGCCTTCTTTGCGCTGCCATTCGAACATCTCGATCGTGAGCAGCTCAAAAATGAGCTGGATCGCATCGCTACGCTTTGAGCAGGAGGAAACATGTCCGAGCAACTGCCTAATCTCGATCTCTCGCTGTTCGATCTGCCGCCAGCGGCAACCCGCTCCAGCGAGCACAAACCGCGCATCCTGTTGCTGTATGGATCGACCCGCGAACGTTCCTTCAGTCGCCTGCTGGTGGAGGAAGCTGCACGCCTGCTGGAGCACTTCGGTGCCGAGACCAAGGTCTTCAATCCGTCGGGCTTGCCGCTACCTGACGATGTACCTGTTGAGCACCCCAAGGTGCAGGAGCTGCGTGATCTGGTGCAGTGGTCGGAAGGTCAGGTCTGGTGTTCGCCAGAGCGCCACGGTGCAATGTCAGCGGTGTTCAAGGCGCAGATCGACTGGATTCCTCTGGCACTGGGTGCGGTTCGCCCCACTCAAGGCAAGACCCTGGCGGTCATGCAGGTGTGTGGCGGCTCGCAGTCATTCAACGTGGTCAACCAGTTGCGCGTGCTTGGCCGCTGGATGCGCATGTTCACCATTCCCAACCAGTCTTCGCTGCCCAAAGCCTACCTTGAGTTTGATGACGCCGGGCGGATGAAACCCTCGCCGTACTACGATCGTGTGGTGGACGTCATGGAGGAGCTGGTGAAGTTCACCGTTCTGTTGCGCGACCGCCAGGCGTTCTTGGTGGATCGCTATTCGGAACGTAAGGAAAACGCCGAGCAACTCGCTGCCCGTGTGAACCAGCGCTCGATCTGAGACGGATGCCGCTTCAGTCGTCTCCACGTCCCACCGCTGGTCGCAAATAGCGAACGGCTGATGATGCTCATCACTCTCCTGTTCTGAGCACCGCAGCAACGGATCCAGGCCCTCGAAGCTTAGTGTCCTAGCCCGTCGCTCGCTGTCCCGCCCGTCTCTCTTACGAGCCTTGCTGATGCAGGAGAGATACCGTGCGGTTAAAAAATGTCTGATCACGCCGGGCATCTCCGCCGGCGTCACCCGAGCAGCCTTGAACCAAGCGTCGAGATGCTCACTGCCTATGGCCTCTGGCCAGGAGCGCACTATGAACTTCGAAGAACGCGACAAGTACGGTATGTACAAGGGACGGACCGATTTCACTGTCGAGGGAGACCGCGGACCGGGGCCGCGGCTGATGGGGGCGGAAACGCTCATCGGCAACGACGTGTATAACACGCAAGACGAAGACTTGGGTGACATCAAGGAAATCATGTTGGACACCGCCAGTGGCAAGGTTGCGTACGCTGTACTGTCGTTCGGCGGTTTCCTTGGGATGGGTGAAAAGCTGTTCGCCGTGCCGTGGGGGGCTTTACGCCTGGATACGGTGAACAAGCGCTTCGTCCTTGATGCCGACAAGGACCGCCTGAAGAACGCCCCAGGCTTCGATAAGGACAACTGGCCAAACATGAGTGACCCGACTTGGGGCAGAGGTATCCACGACTACTACGGCACCACGTGGGAAAACGATCCCCGGCTGTGACGTGCCAACCTGCTTGGCCGGGCTCCCGGCCAAGCCTATCCTGATCAACAGGACCGTGACAGGCGGCTTTGGGTCGATGGACGTGCTCTTCGCAGCGAGAGCCACCCGCCCTCGCAGTACGGTCTCCAGGCAGGCTGTGCAGTCACTCTGCGGTGCTTTCGTATCGCACCCATCCTGCAACCTCTGAGCCCCCGACTACACGGTCTTTAGGATGAGTCCGACCTTCACAGACAGGCACCTCTGGGAAGTCAAATGGGCTCATGCCCTCAATGCAGGCCACATTAACTCCGTACTGATCAGGCGCAGAACGGCGCTGGTGGAAGGTGTAGATGCCACACTTCGAGCAGAAGTAGTGCTTTGCTTCGCGTGTGTTGAACTGATAAAGAGTCAGCGCCTCTTCCCCTTGGGTAACAGTGATGTCGCCAAGGTTAGCTGATACCGCCACGGCACCACGCATACGGCAGAGAGAGCAGTTGCACCTACGCGCTGTACGCGTGCCGTCGGTCAAGCGCAATGAGAATTGCACCGTCCCACAATGGCAGGCTCCTTGGTAGACAGCGCGGTTATCGTTTGTTTCATTGAGCATGGCATTCCTCTACTTGAGTCTGGGAACGGATGGCCGGCCCGGCAGGTTGGGGCGAGTATTTTGAGTCGTAAGTGGTCACTCGCAGATGGTAGCGATCGCCCCACGGCTGTCGTTCGCAAAAGTCTTGCCCACTCTGGCCGCGGATCAATGGCGAACACAGTCATTGCCGCCCGGTCAGGCTACTCCCTTGGCCTGCTGCTCCAGATGCACCTGCAGTGCCGGATCGAGTTGCAGTGCGCCGGCCAGCTCATCCAGGTAGGCCCGTTCAGCTTCCTGCTGGTCATCCACCAGCATCACGCTGGCCAGGTACATTTCTGCGGCCATGGCCGGGTCCCGCGCGGACTGCGCCACTTCTGCAGCATCGAGTGGCTTGCCGACTTCTTCATCCAGCCATTGCTGCAGTTGCGGGTCGCTGGTCTGGCGTTTGATTTCGGCGTAGATCAACTGTTCTTCCTGCTGGTCGATGCGCCCGTCGGCCTTGGCCGCCGCAATCAGTGCGCGCAGGATCGCATGGCTGTGATCCTCGGCCTCGGCGCCGGACAGTTGATCCACCGTGCGGACCGCCTGCTGCGGGGCTGTCGCCTGGCTGCGCTGCCAGCTTTGATAGGCCTTGAATGCCATCATCCCCAGCGACGCCAGGGCCGCGTAATTGACGCCACCTGCGGAACGCCCCTGGGTATAGCCGCCAGTGTTGCTGCCACCGCCGCCCAGCAGTCCGCCCAGCAAACCACCAAGGCCGCCACCGCCAGCCGTTGTACCGCCACCGCCAAGCAGGCCGCCGAGCAAGCCACCCAAGCCACCCAGGCTGTCTTGCGATGACCTGCCGCCGCTCCCTTGTTGCGTCTGCGAAGCTTGTCCGGCCCGAAGCAGCTGTTCGAGTAGATCACTGGTATTCATGGCACCGCCCTCGTCGGTCGTGGTCGCCCAGACAAGCAACGATAGCCCCCTGAAGGCGATCCGCCATGACCGCCTGACCAATGGGGCGTTCGGCTCAATGCGTTGTCTTTGCTCGGATTGAGGGAGGGCAATAGTGCCTGCGCAAGGGTGGTGGCAAAAGGCCGTATTCCTGCTCGCCTGATCCCTTGCCGCGCTATATCATTGCGCCCCCGCAGCTGAGGTGCTTGCTCGCTGATTGCAGCTGCCGATGGATCGAGACCCGCCCCAAGGATTTTTCATGTCTGGATTGCTCCGTGCGTTCGCACGTCTGTTACCGCTTGCCCTACTTACCGGCTGCGCCGCCAAATCTCCCGCCCTGGTCAGCGAGGCCCTGCAACCGGCCGCGGGTGGTCCAGTAACGTACCTGGTAGGCAGCATCGGCCCCCTTGGCCGTGATAGTGCCTACACCAACCAGCGTATCCTCCTGCGCAAACGTGGCGCACAGGACGGCGCGGCGGCATGGTGGGGTTTCGCCGAGGTGGCCCACACCCCGAAGGACATCGAAGAGGTGCGCGGCCCCGACAAGCAGGCGTTGCCCGGCGAGGCCAGCGTGTTCGTCATGCCCCTCAAGCCCGGTGACTACGAGTTCTATGACTTCCAGTTCTTCTGGAACGGCTACAACGGTGGCTACAGCTCCATCCGGGCACGGGAACAGTTCCTCGTGCCCATGCACCTGGAAGCCGGCAAGGCGTACTACATCGGCGAATTCCGTTCGCGTTGCCTCGGGCCTTCCGCCTGCCTGTTCTTCCATGGCGACCAGCAGCCGCGCGATGAAGTGATCGCCCGGCGCTACACCCCCGCATTGCCGCCCCTGCAGGCCCTGAACTTGAACATGGCGCCAGCATTCCCCTTCGTCATGCCACTGCCCCAAGCCGCCCAGCCGGCGAAGTGACCCGTACCCAGGAAAACCCGCAATGAAAAAGACTCTGTTCCTCAGCGCCAGCCTGCTGCTGGCCGGCTGCGCAGGTACCCAGACCTTGCCCGATCCGCGCATCGAGGCAGGCCAGGATTACCTGCCGCCGATCGCGGTAATGGTCGATTCGCTTGAACACGGCACCGAGCTGCGCAATTACCTGCGCGAGAGCGGCGTGTTCAGCAAGGTCGAGAACGGTGCCGCTGGCGAAGGGCAGACCCAGGTGATGGTCAAGCTGGATGCCCAGCGCAAGGTCGCGCCTGCGCCGTTGCTGTTCCTCAGTGCCGCCACTCTGTTCCTCTTGCCCTTGCAGAGTGACCTGGACACCAAGGCCGACTTCACCGTGATGCGTGATGGCAAGGTGCTGAAGCGCTATCACTATGAGAACTACATGGCCAAGTACGCCTGGCTGCTCGACCTCGGTATTCCTGAGCGCGAGGAAAACATCCGTCGGGTCGCCCGTGCTTTCGCCCGTGACATGCAGGCCGCCAACCAGGCCAGCAAGCCGCTGGAGGCGCAGCGATGAACAACCTGGTCAAGGCGGCGCTGATGGCGGCCGGGCTGGCATTGCTCGGTGGCTGTAACCCGTCGATGAAGCCGCTGGGCTATCACGCGCAAAAGCCCTATGTGCCGATGAGCCTGTTGGTGATGCCGGATGGCTACACCCGCTTGGACGTCCAGAAGCGCGACGAGCTGACCAAGGCGGTCAGGTCGTCGGGCGCGTTCTCTTTCGTCGACCACGGACTGCCGCGCAAGGGTTACGCCCTGGTCATCAGCCAACCGCCAGGGGAAGGGGCTGGTTTTCTGGTCGCGCTCAACGCCCTGACGCTGCTGACGTTCCCGATGCCCTACAGCTACGTGCACAACCTGACCGGCAAGGTCTACAAGGACGGCGAGCTGCTGCGCACCTTCAGCTACAAGCGTGAGGGCATGAGCGTGGGCGCCTGGTATGTGCCGCCGCCGATCACCGAGAACCAGCGGCAGATGCTGACTGAACTGATGCGCGACCTGGAGGCCAGTGGGCTGATTCCCCATGTTGACGATGCGGGGCAGGTTGGGTTGGTTGATCAACGGTAAGTCGCGGGCAGCACAATGAGATCTCCATCGCACATCCGAGGATGAGTAATCCAGAACCTGCGTTGTTCTGAATGTGACTTGCCACCGCCCACGTGTTCGAACTGGGTGCTATTCGGCATGATGCGTAACGCTGAGCTCAAGTGCCGGCCAGTTCTTGCAACAGACGCTGTTTGAGATCGTGCAGGCGTGCGCTGTCTCGTCGGCGTGGATGGGGCAGGGAGATGCTGATGTCTTCCCTTATCCTGCCAGGCCGCGCATCCATCACGATCACCCGGTCACCCAGGTACAGAGCCTCTTCGACGTCATGGGTCACCATGATCACGGTGCAGCGCTCCTGCACCCAGATGCGTTGCAGTTCCTGTTGCAAACGCACCCGGGTCAAGGCATCCAGTGCGCCGAGCGGTTCGTCCAGCAACAGCACCTTGGGTTTGTTCACCAGTGCCCGGGCAATCGCCGCGCGCTGGGCCATGCCGCCAGACAGCTGGTGCGGGTAGGCCTGCTCGTAACCGCCCAGGCCCACCAGTTCGATGTGCTCGGCCACCAGCCGGCTCTTTTCAGCCACCGGTAATCTATGGTTCTTCAAGGCCAGGGCAATGTTCTGCTGCAGGGTCATCCACGGGAACAGGCGGTGGTCCTGGAACACGATGCCGCGCTCCAGGCCCGGCCCGCGCACCGCCTGCTGGTCCAGCAGGATCTGCCCCTGGTAATCCTGATCAAGGCCGACGATCAGTCGCAGCAAGGTCGACTTGCCGCAGCCGCTGGCGCCGAGAATGCTGATGAACTCGCCGGGGCGGATTTCCAGGTCGATGTCTTCGAGTACCGGCACTGGCTTGCCCTTGAACGGGTAGACCTTGCTCAGGCCGCGGATGGTCAGGGCGCCAGGGCTGACGCTGGTGGGTAAGGCATGGGCGATAGCGTTCATGATCGGGCCTTTCAACGGGTGGGCTGCCAGCGCAGCAGGCGGCGGGTAAGCAGGGAACACAGCCAGGACATCAGGTAGCCGCACAGGCCGATACACAGCACGCAGACCACGATGATCTCCATGCGCGCCGCGGCCTCGGCGTTCATCATCAGGCTGCCAAGGCCAGCCCCGGCGGACAGGAACAACTCGCTGCCCACCGAGGTAACCCAGGCGAAGGCCAGGGCTTGCAAGACGCCGGCGGCAATGCCTGGCAATGCCGCCGGCAGCAGGATCAGCCACAGTTGCTGCCAACGGCCGAGCATCAATACTCGCGCGGCCTCACGGTGCGGGCCGGCGACCTGGCGCAGGCTTTCAAAGGTGTTCAGCACCATCGGGTACAACGCCGCCAGGCTGACGATCAGCAGCTTGGCGCCTTCACCGTTACCCAGCCACAGGGCAATCAGCGGGATCCAGCCCAGCATCGGCACCTGGCGCAGGGCATGGAACAGCGGCGCGATCAGGCGGTTGGCCGGCACGGACAGGGCCATCAACGCCCCCAGGCCGACACCGCCGACGATGCCGATGGCAAGGCCGCTGCAGGTGCGCAACAGGCTCGCCCACAGGTTGACCAGCAACTCGCCGCTGGCCAGCAGTTCGGCCAGTGCGCTACCTACCTGCGCCAGCGGTACGAAGGCATAGGCGCCAGTCGCGCCCTGGCGCGAGGCATATTCCCAGGCACCGAGCAGCAATAGCGGTAACACCAGGCCACGCACATTCTGCAGTTTCATCGCATCCTCCTCAGCGGCTTTGCCAGGCAGACAGGCGTCGCTGCACACGGCGCAGGGTGAAATCCAGGCAGAAACCGATCAGCCCGGTCAGCACCACGCCGACCATCACTACATCGATGCGCAGCATCTGCCGGCCCATCTCGATCATCTGCCCCAGGCCGCTGTCGGCCGCCAGCAGTTCGCAGGCCACCAGCACCACCCAGGCACGGGTGAGGGCCACGCGGATACCGGTGACAATGGCCGGGACCGCGGCGGGCAGGGCAATCCGGCCTACCAGCGTGGGCCAGCGCAGGCGGTACACCGCTGCCACTTCAAAATGACTGCGCGGGATCGCGCGGATGCCTTCGCAGGTGGCCAGCGCCACCGGGAAGAACGCGGTCTTGGCGACGATGACCACCTTGAAGGTTTCGTCGACGCCGAACAGCAGCACGAACATCGGGATCAGCGCGATGCTCGGCACCTGGCGCAGGGTATGGAACAGAGGGGCGCAGTAAGCCTCCACGGTTTTCGACAGGGCCAGTGCCGCGCCAAAGGCCAGGCCGGCCAGTGCGCCACCGGTAAAGCCCAGGGCCAGCCGCGACAGGCTGCCGGCCAGGTGCTCCTGCAGCTCGCCGCTGGCCAGCAGGTCGGAGAGGCTGCGCCACACGTCCAGCGGCGAGATCAGCAGGTTGGCCGGAAACAGTCCGGCATTGGCCACCACGGCCCAGAGGGTGAGCAGGGCCAGGGGTGAGATGAACCAGGTAAGGGACGAGAGCACGCGCATGGCTGGCCTTGGGAGAGCAGGGGGTAACGGCTTATCGCAAGAGCTGTGCCAGGCGGCACAGGCCCTGGATTACAGGGCTGCAGGGAGGGGGATGGTGCTGGGGAAGCAGCGCGGTGTTGCTGCAGCAGCAGTCGGTCAGCAGCATCGGCGTTGGCGCTTCGCGGGTTTGCCCGAGAAGCCGCCCACTCGGTTCCAGATCAGAAATCGTAACTCACACTGGTGTAGTAGAACGCCCCCTGCGCTCCCTCCGGGCTGGTAATGGAGTATTTCGGTACGCCATACAACTGCGCGCCCTCAAGCTTGTCCGGGTGGCTGTCGAACAGGTTGATCGCGCCCGCCGACAAGGTCAGGCCCAGGTCGAAGTGGTACGACACGTCCAGGTCGGTTACCCACTGCGGGCTGAAGGTCTGGTCCAGGGCGGGGTTGGCGGCGTTGCGGTTCTGCCACTGGCCATACCGGCGTTGGGCCACGGTGACGCTCCAGCCGTCATACAGCCAGTTGGCGCTGAGGGTCAGCTTGTCCTTGGGCGTGCCGTCTTCGATCAGGCCCTGGGTGTTGCGGCCGATGATCTGGTTGCCGGGGATGTTGCCCACGTCGCCCAGGCCGGTGATGCGGGTGTTGTTGCGTGCATAGCCGCCATTGAAGTCCACACGCCCCCAGCGGCCCACGTCCAGTTGGTAATGGCCGGCCAGCTCGAAGCCGTCGGTGCGGGTGTCGGCGATGTTGGTGTAGAACGCCGCGCTCTGGATGTTGGCGTAGGGCGTGCCGGCGAAGATCGGGCCGACCACCGACGCGGGCAACTGGTCGGACAGGGTGATGCGGTTGTCGATGTCGATGCGGTAGGCGTCGAGTGTGAGCGAGGCGTTAGGCAGTGGCTGCCAGACCAGGCCCACGGAGAAGTTGGTTGACTCTTCCGGCTTCAGTGCCTTGCCGCCCAGCAAGGCGGCTTCCGGGCTGTCGGCGCGCAGGGTGCGCTGCTGCACCTCGACCCAGTTGCCACTACCCGGCGGCTGCTCCACCACCTGCACGCTGAACGATGACAACCCGCTTTGCACCAGCGAGGGCGCGCGGTAACCGGTGCTGGCGCTGGCCCGCGCGGCAATTTGCGGGGTGAAGTCGTAACGCAGCGACAGCTTGCCGTTGGTGGTGTCGCCAAAGTCCGAGTAATGTTCGCTGCGCACCGCCACGCCGGCCTGGAGTTTCTCGGTCAGCTGGGCTTCGACATCGAAGTAGGCACCGATCACGCGGCGGTCCAGCGACACCGCATCGACCTGAGTGATCCCCGAGTAGTAACCAGGAATGCGTCGGCCCGTAATCGGGTCGATCGTGTTGAACAGCGGCCCGTTGGACCAGCCGGCAGCGTCGCCCTCGCTGAGGTCGTAGTTTTCCTGGCGCCAGGCCAGCCCGGCGGACACGGTCAATGGCTTGAACAGCCAGTCGTTGGCGAAATCGCGGGTCCAGTCCAGGGTCAGGTTGGTCTGGGCTGCTTCGCGGCGGCCGGTATTGATGGTCGACGGGCTGGTGGTGCCCCAGCTGGGGTTGATGGCGTTGCGGTCGGTGGAGTCGACGCGGTTGTTACCGTAGTTCAGTGCCAGGTCGAAGTTGCCCAGGGTGTTGTTTTCAAAGCGCAGGCCACCTGTGACGGCATAGTCTTCCAGGCCGTAGCGGGTGACTGGCAGGCGGCCGTCTGGGTAGCGCGCCAGGGCTACGCTGCCATAGTTGCTGCGCAGGGTGGTCGGTGGGTCGAAGAAGTTCTCGGCGTCGGTGTTCTTGTGCGCGTAGGTCGCGAAACCATAGGCGCTCAAACCCTCGCTCAAGCCCATTTCGGCATTGGCGGTGAAGTTGTACTGGTCCGAGACATTGCCCGAGCCCCAGCGCCAGTTGCGGTAGCGGTTGTTTTGCTCGCGCGGTGTGTCGATGCTGGTGGAGCCGGGGTAGAAGAGGCGGTTGTCGTCACGGGTATCGCTGGCGGGGTCCTGGCTGCCGGCGTCGAAGGCCAGGGTCAGGAAGCCGTCGTTGGGCAGGGCAAAGCCCTTCCAGCCGCTGAGCTTGCGCTGCAGGCCGTCGCCTTTCTTGTAGCCGCCGAAGCGGTAGCCGGCGTTGCCGCCTTCGTCGCGCTCCTTGAGCACGATGTTGATCACCCCGGCGATGGCATCCGAGCCGTACTGAGCGGCGGCGCCATCGCGCAGGATTTCCACCCGTTCGATGGCCGACAGCGGGATCAGGCTAAGGTCCACTGCTGCCGCGCCCCGGGCGTTGACCAGGCCCTGGCGGGTGACGTTGGCGCTGGTATGGCGGCGTTTGCCGTTGACCAGCACCAGGACCTGGTCCGAAGCCAGGCCGCGCAGCGAGGCGCCCTGGGCGATGGAGCCGGCAAACGCACCTTGCGGCGACTGTGGGAAGCTGAACGAGGGTGACAGCGCGGTGAGCGCGGCGGACAGGTCGCTGGCACCGGTTTGCTGGAGTTTTTCGCCGCTCAGAACATCGACCGGGGCGGCGCTTTGCAGGGCGGTGACGTCGCTGCGATGGGTGCCGACCACGACAACGGTGTCGAGGCGGGCGTAGGGTTCGGCGGCGAATGCGGGCACGGCAAGGCCGGCGATGGCCAGGGCGATGGCGCTGGCCAAGGCGGTTGGATGGGGCATGGAGTAATCCTTTTATGCAGCGTGATGCATTGGGGCTGCTGCACAGCAGCCCAATGGCTTGATAATCAGAACCGGCTGGTAACGCTGAGCCCGACGGTGCGCGGGTCACCGTAGGTGATCACGTACTGCCCGGCGGTGCCGTTGGGCCGGCCGTGCACCTGGTAGCGGCGGTCGGTGAGGTTGTTGACGAAGCCAGTCACGCTCAGCTTGTCGTCATGGCTGAACCAGCTCAGGCGTGCGTTGGCCAGGGTGTAGTGGGGTTGGCTGAGGGTGGCGTCGGCGCTGCTCTGACGGTCGGCCAGGAAGTACTCTTTGTCACGGAAGCTCACGTCGCCGCCGGCCACCAGCTTGCCGCCCACTTCCAGCGGGATGGTGTAGTCCGCCCCCAGCGACACCACGTTGCGCGGCGAACGCACGAAGCTGTTGCCGCTGTAGTCGCCGGTCACTGCGCCGGTGGTGGGGTTGGTGTTCTTGAAGTCGGTGTACTCGGTGTCCAGGAACGATAACGCCGCGCGCAGGTGCAGGCGTTCGGTCGGCTGGCCCTCGATCTCGAGTTCCGCGCCCTTGACCTTGCCCTTGGCGCCGTTGGTCAGAGCGGTGGTGAGCACGCCGTTGTTCACCGTCAGCAGGTTCACCTGGATGTCGGAGTAGTCGTAGTAGAAGATGTTCGCGTTGACCGTGAGGCGGCGGTCGAACCACTCCGACTTCAGCCCCAGCTCGTAGGCGTCCAGCTTTTCCGGGTCGACCGTGGTCAACTGCGCCAGGCTGGTCGACAGCCCGGTGTTGAAGCCGCCCGAGCGGAAGCCATGGGCGTAGCGGAAGAACACCCGCAGGTTGTCGTTGATGCGGTATTCAGGCGTCAGGTCGTAAGTCCAGGCTTCCCAGGTCTTGTCTTCCTGGCGGTTGCCGTTGGTGCCTGCTCCAGCCAATGGGATCAGCGGGCCGCTGGCCGTGGCACGGGTCAACTGCACCAGCTCCAGGTCGATGTCCTTTTTCTCCTGAGTCCAGCGCAGGCCGCCGGTGACGCTGAAGTCATCGGTGAAGTCGTAGGTCAGGTTGCCGAACAGGGCGTAGCTGTCGGTGCGGTGATCGTAACCCAGGTCGCGGAACGCGGTGGTGCCCACCTGGTTTGAGCCGCTACCGTTGGGGGTCGGCCCCGGGGTGACGATACGCTGCGCAGAGCTGTCCAGGTCTTCATGGAAGTAGTGGGTGCCCACCAGCCAGTGCAGTGGGCGGTCTTCCGGCGAGGCCAGGCGCAGCTCCTGCGACCACTGGCGGTAGCTGTTGTCGGTGATGGCCGCGCCGTTGACCTCGTAGGGGGTGTAGTCGGCATCGCTGGTGGAGCGGTTGCGGATGTAGTCGTAGGCACTGATCGAGGTCAGGGTGTAGTCGCCCAGGTACCAGTTGAAGGTCAGCGAGGCGCCGTCGTGGTCCAGGCGATAGTCTTCATTGACGTTCAACGAGATGTCGCGCCCGTGCGGGCGTTCGTAGCCGACGTTGTAGTAGCGGCCCACCGGCAGCGAGCCGTTGCTGCCGTCGCCCTTGAACTGGCGGCTGTGCAGCTTGAGCAGGGCGTCCAGGTCCGGGTTGAGCTGGGCCAGGAACTGCAGGCGGATGGCCTTCTTGTTCACATCGCCGTAAGTGTTGCCATCGAAGTCGTTGTTCTGGAAACCGTCGCGCTCCTCGGAGTACAGCGCTACCCGCCCAGCCAATTTTTCATCCACAAGCGCACCACCGATGGCACTGGTGACAATGCGCTCGTTCTTGGTACCGAAACCGACCGTGCCGTAGCCGTCGGTGTCGAAGGTCGGTTTTTTCGAGATTACGTTGACCGCGCCGGCCGTGGTGTTCTTGCCATACAGGGTGCCTTGCGGGCCACGCAGGATTTCGATGCGTTCCAGGTCGAACAGCGGCCCACCACCGGCGATGGGCGCGTTGAGGTAGACGTCATCGGCGTAGATGCCCACCGGGTAGACCGTCGCCGCGCCAGTGTCGCCGGTGCCCAGGCCGCGGATGTACCAACGCGGGCGACCGTCGCCGTCGGGGTTCTTGGCCGAGGCGTTGGGCACGAAGGTGGTGATGTCGCCCATCGCGCGCACACCGTCGGCAGTGATGCTGGTGCCCTTGATGGCCGACACGGCGACCGGGACTTCCTGCAAAGTCTGTTCGCGGTGCTGGGCGGTGACGGTGACGGTTTCCAGGGCCGGTTCGTTCTTTTTGTCTTCGTTGGCGGCGATGGCCTGGGTGCCGGTGCCGGCCAGCAGCAGCGCAAGGCTGATCTGGCGGGCGAGTGGTTGACGTTGCTGCATGGTGGATCTCCCCGTATGTAAAACGTTGTTGGGGAGAGCTAGAGCAGGGACTGTGCCATCTTATTAACTAATTGATTTAGAAGGATTTAATGCCTGTGCTTGGAGGCTCTTGCAGGTTGGGCAGCAGTGGGGTGCTGGGCGGGTGCTGCTGGGGCAGCAATGCGGTGGCAGAAATGCCTGGGGCTGCTGCGCAGCAGCCCCAGCGTCTTAAACGGCCAAGCGCGAAGTCGAGCCGATCACATTCTCCAGCACGCGAAAATCAATCCACTCCCGCACATCGAAGCGTCGAGGTATGAACCCCCACCTGAACAGGAATTCGGTAAAGTCCTGCAGCGCCTCGATCGAGCGGCTGTCCAGCGTCGTACGCAACCGCCGGTGCGCATCGTCGCCATAGGCCGCCGCTACCCAGTACTCGCTGGTATTCAGTTCACGCGCCAGAAAGCGCCGAGTCTCTTCGGGGTTGGCCCAGGCCCACTGCTCGGTGCGCAGCACCGTGTCGACCAGCGTGCGGCTGGCCTCGAAGTGGTTCTCCAGCAAGTGCCGGTCGACGGTCAGCGTGCGCGGCGTGCCGTTGTTGCTGCGGATCAGTGGGTCGGGGTGGCTGCCGGTATCCACCACCACGCGCAGGCCGAACTCATGGGCCAGGTGTACCGCATGGGCGCCCTTGAGGAAGATGGCGTCGATGTCGCCACGCAGCAGGCCGATCAGCTCGTTGTTGCGGCGGCTGAAGCGGCTGGTGTCCAGGCTCACTTCGGCGCCATACAGGTGCTGCTTGGCATCGTCGCTGTAGGTACCACCGTAGGGGTAGTCGACCAGCTCCACATCGGCCACCGCCAGGCCTTCGAGCTTCAGGGCGTTTTCCAGCCCGCGCAGGGCTTGGGCACGGGTGAAGTCGATCTGCACATTGGCCCACTTGGGCAAGCCGAAGCGGCGGTTCTTCAGGTCGCGGATGCTGCGAACACCGCTTTCTTCGGTGGTGAGGATCAACTGCACCTCATCGCTCCACGACAGCCCCAGCACGCGGGTCTCGACGCCGCTGGCGTAGGCCCAGATCGCCGGGATGTTGCCGCCGTGGCGCACCGAGTTCTGCAGGTGGTGGTCGTAGTGGGCCTCGCGCACCTCGCGTTCGCTGGACTCGCGCAGCGACTGGATATTGGTGCCGAATGGCGCAAAGGCCTTGGCCAGGCGCCCCGACTGCACGGCAATGCCGAGACCGGTGGGCACCGGGCTGTGGGTGTACCAGAGGGTTTCCAGGGGCTTGGTCATGGGGTAGCGGGTTTCCTGTCCATGGGAGTGGGGGCCAGCAACTGATCCAGGGGTTGGCGGGCGATCCAGTCGCGCACCTCGAAGCGCGCCGGAATGAAGCGCCAGCGTGCGAGGAACTCGACAAAATCCTGCAAGGCCACGATGGCCTGCTCGTCCAGGCGGGTGCTCAGGCGCAGGTGGGCGTCATTGCCGTAGGCCACTTGCACCCAGTACTCGCTGCTGTTGGTTTCTCGCGCCAGGTAGCGGCGGGTTTCATCCGGGTGCTGGTGCGCCCAGCGCTCGGCGCGCAGCACCGAACCGAGCAGGGTGCGTACCACGTGCGGGTGCTGCGTAAGCAGGTGGCTGTCCACCGCCAGGGTGCGTGGTGTGCCGTTGTTGCTGCGGATCAGTGGGTCGGGGTGGCTGCCGGTATCGATCACCGTGTGCAGGGCAAAGGCGTGGGCCAGTTGCACGGCGCTGGCACCCTTGAGGAAGATGGCGTCCACTTCGCCGCGCAGCAGGCCAGCCAGTTCCAGGTTGCGGCCTTCGCTCTGGGTACTGGACACCGGTGTGCCGGCCACGTTGCGCACTGGGCGGTCGCTGAAGGTGCCGTCGTATCGGTAGTTGACCAGCGCCACGTCGCCCACTTGCAGCCCTTCGAGCTTCAAGGCGTTTTCCAGCCCGCGCAGGGCCTGGGCACGGGTGAAGTCGATCTGCGCGGCAGCCCAGTCAGGCAGCCCGAAGCGCCGGCCCTTGAGGTCTTTCACGCTGTGGATGCCGCTGTCTGGCCGGGTCAGGATCAACTGCGCCTCATCGGCCCACGACAGGCCGATCACGCGGGTTTCGCGGCCCTGGGCGCGGGCCCAGATGGCTGGGATGCTGCCGCCATGGCGCACCGAGTTGAGCAGGCTGTGGTCGAAGTGCGATTCGCGCACCGCCTGCTGGTCGGCTTCGCGCAGCGATTGCACCTGGGTGCCCAGGCTGGCCAGGTCGTCTTGCAGCCAGCCTTGCTGCACGGCAATGCCCAGGCCGGTGGGCACCGGACAGCGGGTGTACCACAGGGTTTCGAGGGGTTGGCTCATGTTCGGGCTCCGGTCGGGATCAGGCGCTGGCCTGCAAAGGGGGATTGGTCGCCTGTTGCACCAGCGGCAGCACTTCCTGGCCGATGCGCAAGGCCTCTTCCAGGTGCGGGTTGGCGGCGAGGATGAAGGTGCTGAAACCGGCATCGCGGTATTCGGCCAGGCGTTCGGCGATGTGCTGGTGGCTGCCCACCAGGCCCACGGTAGGGCCAGGCTTGGCCTTGGCAAAGCCGGCCCACAGGTTGCGCGCCAGCACCAGCTCGTCGAAGCCTTGCAAGCCTTGGTGATAGGCCGCCTGCCGTGCGCCGCCCACAGAGTCCGAACCGGTCACGAAACCCTTGGCGCTGGCGCTGGCTTTGCCTTCCAGGCGTTCGAACTGCTGGCGCAGCTCGCGCCACGCCTGCTCCTCGGTTTCGCGGGCGAACAGGTCGACGCGCAGTCCGAAGCGCACCGTGCGCCCTTGCTTGTCGGCCAGCTCGCGTACCCGTTCGATATGCGGCTTGAGCTTGTCGATCGGCTCGGCCCAGTTCAGGTATACGTCGGCATGGCGCGCGGCCACCTCCAGCGCGGCATCGGAAAATCCGGAGAAATAAACGCCCGGTTTGCGTTCGTGCTGCAGGCCTGGCGGCAGGCTGCCGTTTTCCAGGCGGTAGATGTCGCCATCGTAGGAGAACTTGTCCTGCGCCCACAGGCCCTGGATCACGTCGAGGAATTCGCCGGTGCGCTTGTAGCGCAGGTCATGTTCCAGGAAATCGCCATTGGCGCGTTGGCTTGCCGGGTTACCGCCGGTGATGATGTTCCAGTCCAGCCGGCCACCGCTGAGGTTCTGCAGGATTGCCGCCTGCTGGGCGGCATAGGCGGGCAGGGTCCAGGTGGCCTGGAAAGCGATCAGGAAGCGGATGCGCCGGGTTTCGCGGGCGAGCGCGGCGGCGGCAATCCAAGGCTCCGGGCCGGTGGGTAGCAGCGCGCCCTCGAAGCCGGCCAGCTCGGCGGCCTTGGCCACCTGGGCGATGTAGTCGATGTAGGTAAAACCGTCGGCCTGGCCATCGGGCAGGCGGCCGGGGGCGATGTTGCCGGCGCGGTGTACAGGGTTGCCACGGTTGTGGCTGTCGGTGGACAGCTGCGGGCCGTCGGTACCCAAGGGCAGGCGCCAGAAGAATTCGGTGGTCATGGGGACTCCTGAAGGGGGAGGGTGTGCGAGTGGGGAGGGTGGTGCAACGGCTGTGCCATGCGTGGTGTAGGGCCTGTGGGGCGGGGATTTGTGGAGCAGACGGGGAGAGGGGTGCTGCTGTGGCAGCAATCGGGCAGCAGTGGATGCTGGGACAGCAGCATGAACAGGTCCGGCCTCTTCGCGGGGCAAGCCCGCTCCCACAGATTTGGCGCTGGACTTACTGACCGCGCCGGACCTGTGGGAGCGGGCTTGCCCCGCGAAGAGGCCGGCAAGTCAGGCCTCGATTCTCTCGGCTACAACCTCCCCGGCACTGCGCAGATACGCGTCATGGAGCGCCGCATAGGCACCCCCGCGCCCGATCAGTTCGGCATGCGGCCCTTGCTCCACCACCCGCCCATGCTTCACCACGGCAATCCGGTCAGCATCACGAATAGTCGCCAACCGATGGGCAATGATGATCGCCGTGCGCCCCTGGCACAGCCGGCGCAGGGCGCGCTGGATGCGCCGTTCGGTGTGCACGTCCACCGCCGAGGTGGCTTCGTCCAGCACCAGCACCGCCGGGTCGGCGAGGTAAGCCCGCACCAGGCACACCAACTGGCGCTGGCCATGGCTCAGGTGCGTGCCCAGCGGGCCGACTTCGGTATGGTAGCGCTGCGGCAGGCGCTCCAGCACTTCGTCGGCGCCCAGCTCGCGGGCCGCGGCAATCAGCTGCGCATCACTGGCAGCTGGCGAGGCCAGGCGCAGGTTGTCGAGGATGCTACCGCTGAACAGCACGTTGTCCTGCAGCACCACGCCCACGTTGCGCCGCACGTCATGCTGGGCCAGGGCACGCAGGTCGATGCCATCCAGCTTCACGGCGCCGTCCTGCACTTCGTAGAAGCGCGTCAGCAGCTGTACCAAGGTGCTTTTGCCATGCCCCGAGGGGCCGACGATGGCTATCACTTCACCAGCGCGAATATGCAGGTCGAGCCGGTCAATCACTGGCCGTGGGCTGTTTGGCAGATAGGCAAAACCGACCTCTTCGAAGTCCACCTGGCCGTGTGCCCTGGCCAGCGCTTGTGGCGCAGGTGGGTCGAGTACCTGCGGGCGTGTGTCGAGCAACAGGAAGATGCGCTGGGCCGAGGCACTGCCGGTGGCATAGCGCTCGAACAGGTCCGACAACTCCTGCAGCGGGCCGAGGAACAGAAACACGTAGAACAGGCTCTCTGCCACTTGGCCAACGCTGACCTTGCCCTCGGCCAGGCCATGGGCGCCGACCAGCAACAGCACGGCCATGCCGGCGGTGCTGAGCAACGCGGTGAACGGGGCGAACCAGCCAGCGCGCAGGCTGCCCCGGATCAGCGCCTGGTTGAAGTCTTCCAGCAGCCGCCGGTAGCGCGCCTGGTTGATCTGCGCTTGCCCGCATTGCTGGATCAGCCGCACCCCGCTTACGCTTTCCACCAGATGCGCGGTGAAGCGGCTGCGTTGCTCCGCCACCTTGGCCCAGTTGCGCTGCGACACCCGCTTGAAGCGCCAGGTGGCCACGGCCAGCACCGGTACAGTGGCGGCCAGGCTGTAGAAGAAACTGGGCTCTATGCGCCACAGCATCAGCGCAGCCAACCCGCAGCGCAGCAGGGCGCCCAGCAGTTCTGGTGGGCCTTGCACCAGCAGTGGCTCCAGTGCATCGACATCACGGTCAACGCGGGAAATGATCCGCCCGGCACGGGTCTGGTCGAAGTAGTTCACCGACAATGCCTGCACATGGGCGAACACCTTGACCCGCAGGTTGTTGAGCACGCCGATCGCCGCGCGCCCGGCAATGAACTGCGATACGCCGGCCAGCAGAAAGCGTCCCAGCCAGCTCGCCGCCAGGCCAAGGCCCAGCCACAGCACCAGGCGTTCGTCGAGCAGCCAGTGGTCGGCACTGTGTACCAGGCCCTTGTCCAGCAGTTCGCGCACGAACCACGGGCGCAGGAACACGGTAAACACCAGCAGAAGCTCGATGCCGATCACCGCCAGGATCTGCCCACGAATGGGCCGCAACAGAGGCAGCAGGCGGTGGAACATACCCCGGTCCAGTGTTTGGCGGGCCAGGCGCTGCTCGATGTCGATATCGCTGGCGGGCGCGTGTTGCACATCAGTCATGGTCGACCCCCAGCAAATCGCGGTAATGGGCATTGTTCGCGCTCAGTTCGGCATGGCTGCCGCTGGCGCTGATACGGCCGTTTTCCAGCATCAGCACGCGGTCGGCCTGCAGCAGGGTGGAGAGGCGGCTGGTGATCAGGAGCAAGGTCGGGCCTTGGCCGTGGGCACTGTGCAGGTGGCGGATGTTGTGCAGCACCTGGCGTTCGCCCAGGGCATCCAGGGCGCTGGTGGCGTCGTCCAGGCAGAGGATATCGGGTGCACCAAGCAGCGCCCGGGCCAGGCACAGGCGCTGGCGCTGGCCGCCAGACAAGGTAACGCCACGGTCACCCAGCGGCGTATCCAGGCCGTGGGGCAGGCGCGCCAGCACATCCTCGGCGGCGGCCAGGCGCAAGGCTTCACGCAACTGGGCGTTGCTGGCTTGCGGCGCGGCCAGGCGCAGGTTGGCGGCCAGGCTGTCGGAGAACAGGAAGCTTTCCTGCGGCAGTACGTGAACGCGGCGGCGCAGGTCAGTCAGGTCCAGGTTGCGCACGTCATGCCAACCGCCGGCATCACTGCCGACCTGCACGCTGCCGTGCTCTACGTCGGTCAGACGCGGCAGCAGGCTGGCCAGCAGGCTCTTGCCGGTACCGGTGGCGCCGACCAGCGCCACCACCTCACCAGGTAGCAGGGTCAGCGAGCAGTCCTGCAACACAGGCCGACCAGCCTCTGCTGCACTGGCCTGCACCTGGTTCAGCTTCAGCCCCAGCGGCCCGGCAGGCAGCGTGGCATGGCCGCCGAGGATGGCCGGGCGTTCGTCCAGCAACTGCCAGATGCGTTCGGCGCTGGCGCGGGCATCGGCGAAGGTCTGCATCACCCGGCCGATGCCTTCGATACGGAACACCAACGTGGTCGCCACCAGCAGCGAGGTGACCAGTTCGCCGATGCCCAGAGCACCGGCTGCCACGCGATGGGCGCCGTAGACCAGGATCCACACATGCCCCAGCGCCACCACTGCCTGCGGTAGCGGAATGCGCGAACTGGCGTAGGCGAGGGCAGCGCGGGCGTGATGGGTGAACACCTCGACCTGGCTGGCGAACCGGGCGATACGCTGGCGTTCCAGGCCGAAAGCCTTGATCACCCGTACGCCGCCGATGCCTTCGGCCAGGTCCTGGCTGACCTGGTCATAGGCGGCGCCCACGGCACGGTCCAGGGTTACCAGGCGATCGGTCTGTACCACGAACAGCCACAGCCCGGCACCGGTCAGCAGCAAGGGCACCAGGCCCAACAGCGGGTCGTACCAGCTCAACAGGCCGACGGCGGCGATCACCACCAGCGGTGTTTCGATGATCTGCCGCCAGAAGGTGATCAATGCGTCACGCACCTTGTCGGCATCGCGGGTGGTGCGGGTGACCAGTTCACCCATGCCGTGGCCCCAGTGGTAGCCAAGGTGCAGGCGCTGCACCTGGTTGAGGATGCGTTCGCGCAGGCGCGTGAGCAGGGCCTGGCTGAGCACCAGCGACAGCACGGCGGCGGCGTATTGCAGCAGGCCGCGGCCCAAGGCGATGGCCAACAGCAGCCACAACCAGTGCCAGGCAATACTGGCGTCCAGGCTGCCATCAGCCAGGCGCGACACGGCGCGACCGGCGCTGACATCGTCGACCGCGTGGCCGATCAGCCACTGTTGCCAGGCCAGGCCGAGATTGCCGGCCATGTACAAGGCTGTGACCAGGGCGAAGCGCCAAGGCATTTCGCGATAGATGGCCAAGGCCCGAAGTAGAGGGTGGTTCATGTAAATGCTCGATCAGAATGCGACGCCGCCCCCTGCAGGAGCGGCCTTGTGTCGCGACAGGGGCGCAAGGCACCCCCCGCCCAAACCTGGTTTCAACGGCGGGTAGCGCCCTGGTTTTCCTTGGCGTTGAGCACCGCGGTGTACTCTCCTGGGTCCGCCCCGTTGAGGTAGTAGTTGCCGACGTTGTGCAGCCGCCAGCGGATCGGGTCGTGGGTGGTGTGTACCCGGGCATTGCGCCAGAAGCGATCAAGGTTCCACTTGCTCAGCGACGCGCTGGCTCCCAGCAGCGAGAACAGGTCGCTGGAAATCTTCAGTGACGCCGCATCGGAATGCGCGCGGGCGGTGGCCACCGAAAGAATCAGCTCATCCTGCAAGGCCTTGTTTTCCGGGTCGCGCTCGTGATCGTCAAACACCCGCGCGGCCTCGCGCAGCACCGACTCGGCACCGCGCAGGGCCACGGCATATTCGCCAACCTGGCGGATCACATGGGGCTCGTCACTGGCGCGCTCGACGCCGCTCTCCACCCAGGCGCGGGCATGCTCGCGCAGGTACGCGATGGCAGCCTGCAAGGCGCCAGCGGCGATGCCGGTGTCGATGGCCGCGTGAAGGATCTGCGGGAAGGTCAGGCCGGTGCGCTTCATCGGCCCGCTGCGACGGGTCAGGTAGCGCTCGTCGAGCACGATATTGTCAAAATTCACCGTACCGCTCACCGAGTTCTGCTGGCCGAAGGCTTGCCAGTCATCGACCAGGGTCAGCCCGGGGGTGTCACGGTGCAGCAACACGCTAACACCGCCGTCTTCGCTGGCGGCGGTGAGCGAGATCCACTCGGCCAGGTAGGATCCGGTGGAGTAGAACTTGCTGCCGTTGAGCACCCACTGGCCATCGGCGTTGCGTTCGACGCGGGTCTTGAGGGCGAACTTGTTCTTGCCGCCGACTTCGGCCAGGGCATTGCCGAAACGCTTGCCGGCCAGCACGTCGGCGATCAGCCGGTCGCGTACTTCATCCGGGTAGCCGGTAAAGATACCGCGCAGCATCACGTTGTGAATCTGCAGTAGCTGGCCGACGCCGCCATCGGCGGTGGACACCAGGCGCACGGTTTCGACCACGGTCTGTACCGAGGCACCCAGGCCGCCGAATTCGGCCGGCACGGCGATGGCGGTCAGGCCGCTGCTGGACAACAGCTCGGCCTGGCGGCGGGGGAGCTGGCCGTTGTTGCGTGGGTCGGCGGCCAGCTCGGCGATGTTTGCAGCGACCTGGCGGGCGGTTTCGATGGCTTCGGCTGCGCTGGTGAGGCGGCGGGCGGGGGAGGGTTCTATGGCACTCATGGAGAGGTCTCGGCTATGTCTGAAGGGGCCAGTGGGCCTGTCTCGCGGGTGAACCCGCAATTGGCCACAGCGCGGCATCAAGCCCTCGAGCAATATCTTTGCCACCCCTGTTCAGGCCCCGTGCTGCGCGGCTTGCGCAACTTTTTGTTGCCAGGGCAGTAGCCGCCCTGCTGATCTGGCAGCACCCCACCCGCAATCCTGCTCCCACTCCAGCAACAAGCGCCCTGTCAAAACATCCAACGCCAATGAAATCAAGGCCTCCAGCGGTTGGCACGCACACTGCAATGGTGCTTGCACGACGCCCAAGGAGCCACCCCATGACCCTCGCAAGCCCCACCGCAATACGCCCCGCGCACGACCTGTCTGCCCTGGAGCGCATCTGGTTCACCCGCTGCCCGGTGCCCACCGCCTCTGGCATCGCTTACAAGCTTGGCTGGCTGGAGCAGGAATTCGCCCTCGACGGCCTGCCGGTCTCGACCCTGCAGGAGGCCCGCCAGCTTGGCCATCACCACTACGATCACCAGCTGCCCGGGCTGTTCCGCGAAGGCGGCAACGTACCGGCGTTGGCCGCACGCGCTGCTGGCTCGCCCAGCCGGCTGATCGGTCTGACCTGGATCGAAGAATGGCAAACCATTCTGGTCCGCCCGGACTCCGGCATCCGCAGCGCCGCCGACCTGCGCGGCAAGCGCCTGGCCCTGCCGGCCTGGGGCGACAGCCGCCCCGGCAGCATCGCCCGGGCCATGAGCCTGCACGGCTACAAAGGCGCCCTGGCGTCGGCTGGCCTGCAGCTGGGTGATGTGCAACTGGTGGAAGTGGCCCTGCTCGACCAGGCCAACGCTGCAACCCCGCAGCTGGGCCTGCAACGGCTGTGGTCGGGGCTGGAGTACCTGGCGCGCGGTGACGTCGATGCGGTGTACGTGAAGGGCGCGGCAGCGGCTGATGCGGCACGTCGGCTGGGCCTGGTGGTCGGCGTCGACCTCGACTTGCTGGCCGACCCGCGCCACCGCATCAACAACGGCACGCCACGACCGATCACCGTGCACCAGCGCTTGCTCGACGACCACTTCGAGCTGGTGGTGCGCTTCCTTGCCCAGACCTTGCGTGCCGCAGATTGGGCGGCCAACAACCGCGACGCGCTCAACCGCATCCTCGAAGAAGAAACCCGCGCCGGCAGCCAAGGCGTGGCGCAGGCCTACCGGGGTGACTTCCACACCACCTTGGCGCCAGACCTGTCCGAGCAGCGCCTGGCCTTCCTTGGCACGCAAAAGGACTTCCTGTACCTGCACGGCTTCCTCGAGGCCGACTTCGCCATCGCCGACTGGGTCGACCCGCGGCCCCTGCAAGCTGCCCATGAACTGCTGGCCCAGCGCCGCGCCTGACCTGACTGGAGATTGAACATGACCGTACTGATCAACGAACGCCCCGTCACTGCCGAACTACAAGCCTTCATCGACCAGGTGGTGGCCGAAGCCGAAGCGGCCTTCAGCGTATTCCGCGAAACCAACACCATCACGGCCAATGGCACGGTCGGTTTTATCGAACGCGTGCCCGGCGAAGAACTGCTGGTAGCGGTCAACTACGGCGGCCCGTGGAACCACCGCAAGCCGCTGCAGACCACGGTGACCGACTTTTCCGGCAACGTCATCGTCGGCAAGGGCAAAGGTGGCCTGGGCCGTTACACCAAGCTGTTCCAGACCCACGCCGACATCACCACCGTGTCACACGCGCACAGCCCGTACCTGGGGGCCTGGGCGCAAACCCACCGTACCTTGCCGTTCCATTATGTGCCGGTGCAGCGCTACCAGCTGGCCCGCGAGCTACCGGTGTACATCGACCGGCGCCAGGCCGAGGTCGACTTCATCCTCGACAAGATCGCCGAAAACCCGTTCAACCTGGCGATCCTGGAAGCCAATGGCGGCGCCACGGTATGGGGCAAGCAGGGGCTGCGGGCCACGGCGGAGTTCATCCTGTTGCTGGAGGAGGGCGCGCAGATTCAACTGTTGGCCGATGCCTTGGGTGGGTCGCGGCCGTATGGGCCGGGGGTGCTGACCCAGCAGTGGAAGATGAGCGGGTTGTATGAGCGGGCTACCGAGCTGGGCCTGGTGCCGGGTATTGACCGGCGTAGCTGATGTGATCGCTGGGGCGCGGCGCGCCCCCTTCCAGAAAAGGATTCACCCCATGGCAGTAAAAATACTCTGGTACCTCACCACGCCGGACGGCCCGCACCCCTGGGAGCCAGAAGGGCGCTGGCACACCGACTTCGAGCACCTCAAGCAACTGGCCATCGCCGCTGACCGCCTGGGCTTCTACGGCTCGCTGCTCGGCTCCAGCCCCAATGAAAGCCTGGCCGTGTCGGCAGCGCTGATCGACGCGACCAAGCGCCTGCGCTTCCTGGTCGCCCAACACCCGGGCGAGCTGTCGCCAGCCGTGTTGGCCAAATGGGCGCTCACCTTCGACCAGTTCTCCAACGGCCGCCTGCTGTTCAACGTGGTCAACGGCAACGACGCTGGCCTGGCCACCCTGGGCGTGCATTACCCGCACGATGAACGCTACGACTTCAGCCTGGAATACTGGCGCGCCTTCCAAAGCTTCTACGCCGGTGAAACCGCCGGTTACGATGGCCGCTACGTCAAGCTTTCACCCCGTTCGCCAGGCGCTGCCCATCACCCGCTGGGCGGTTGGCACCCACCGAAGCAAAAGCCCGGCATCCCGCTGTGGGGGGCTGGCACCTCGGCACCGGGTGTGGCTCACTCCGTGCAACTGCTCGATGTTTACCTGAGCTTCGCCGACACCCCGCAAAAGCTCGGCGACAAGTTCCGCCGGGTGGCAGCCGAGGCGGCGAAGATCGGCCGTGAACTGACCTACGGCACCCGCCTGCAGGTGATCGTGCGCGAGACCGAGGAAGAAGCCTGGGCCCATGCAGAACGCCTTTTGCAACGGACCTCGCTGGCCACCGCGCGCGCGGCCATCGAACGGCAGTTGCCTCCCGGGCAAACCTTCGACAGCTACGTCAGCGACGACCCTCGTATCCAGCGCAACCTCGACAGCATCCGCGCCGGGCGCCTGCCCACCGCCCGTGAGCTGGAGATCTACCCCAACGTCTGGCTGGGCCCCAGCCTGTTCGGTTTCAACATCCTTGGCCCTGCAGCCGGCACTTACCTGGTCGGCAGCGCCGAACAGGTTGCCGAACGCATCCGCGAGTACGAAGCGCAGGGTACCTCGGCGTTCATCCTGTCCGGCTTCCCGCTGATTGACGAGGCGCACCGGGTGGCTGACCTGCTGTTCCCGCTGCTGGACCTGGACCATGGCTTTGAAGTGCCGCGCCTGGGCGCAGCCAGCAAGCCCGGCGTGGCGCAACCGGCGTGAGGAGAGGGTGATGAGCGAGCTGTTTTCGCGCCGGGAGTTTCTCGGCAACAGCCTGGCCGTCGGTGGCGGCCTGCTGCTCGGCGGCGGGCTGCTCAGCGGCTGCGACAGCGGCGCGCCGGCAGCCGCCACGGCGCTGCCGGCGGGTACGCCGGTGCGTGGCGGACGCTTGCGGGTGGGCATTATCGACGGTGACCAGGCCGGTAACCTCGATGCACACAAGCCGGTAGGCGGCGGCATCATCCGTGGCTGGGCGCTGTACGCCAAGTTCTGGGAATGGAACGCCGATGTCAGCACGCGCCTGGCGCTGGCCGAGTTCGCCGAACCGAATGCCGATGCCAGTGCCTGGACCATCCGCCTGAAGCCGGGGCTGGAGTTCCACCACGGCAAAAGTATCACTGCCGACGACATGCTGTTCTCGATCCTGCGCCTGACCGACCCGCAACTGGCCTCGCCATTCGCCGGGCTGGTCGGCGCCATCGACCGGCAGGCGTTGCGCAAGCTGGACGAGCGCACCATCGAAATACGTTTCAAGCAGGGGCAAAGCTTCTACCCACTGGATGAGACGCTGATCAGTTTCGGCGGCATTGTGCCTACCGATTACCATCCGGTGACCAACCCGGTCGGCGCCGGGCCGTACCGCCTGAAAAGCTTCATTCCCGGCCAGCGCTCGCTCTACACCCGCTTTGAAAATTACTACAAACCCAATCGCCCCTATGCAGATGAGCTGGAAATCATCGAATTCAAGGACCAGGTGTCACGCGCCGCAGCGCTGCGCGCCGGGCAGATCGACGTGGCCAGTGGTGTACAGGCCGAGCACAGTGCGTTGCTCAAGGCTGACCCAAGGCTGCGCCTGTATGCCTCGCCAACCACCTCGTTCACCGGTTTCAACCTGAACCTGGCCAAGGCGCCGTTCCAGGATGTGCGCGTGCGCCAGGCGCTCCGCCTGCTGGCCGACCGCCAGGAGCTGGTGGCGCGTGGCTTGAATGGTTTTGGCCGGGTGGCCAACGACCTGTATTCGCCTCACGACCCTACCTACAACCACGCCATTGCCCAGCGCCCCTACGACCTGGACCAAGCCCGTTCGCTGCTGCGCCAGGCCGGGCAAAGTGACCTGCGCGTCGAGCTGACTACCACATCTGGGCCTGGCGTCAACGCTGCGCTGGTGTTTGCCCAGCAGGCCCTGAAGGCTGGGGTGCAGGTGAAGGTCAACCAAGTCGATGGCTCGGTGTTCAATGGCCCGCAACGCGAGCAATGGCAACTGTCGCCGGGCTCGACCCCAGCCCGCGGCTTTCTCGCCTCGGCGCTGCACAACGATGCGCCGCAGGCCATCTATAACCGCAGCAACTTCCACGACCCACGCTTTACCGAGCTGTTCCAGCAGGCCCTGGCCCAGCCCGACCTGGCGCGGCGCACGGCCTTGGTGCATGAAGCCCAGGTCATCCAGCACGAACGTGGCGGGTTGCTGATCTGGGGCTTTGCCGACGTGCTGGATGCCGCGTCGGCCAAGGTCGGTGGGCTTACCCCGGAACAGACCACCTTCGCCTCCTGGCGCTTCGACGAACTCTGGTTGAACCCCAATGCCTGACGCTCACCACACCCCCCGCACACCGGCCTGGCTGGCCTGGTTCATCGGCCGCCTCGGTTATGGGCTGCTGACCGCCTGGGTGATCAGCCTGGTGGTGTTCATCGCCACCCAGGCACTGCCCTCGGACCCGGCGCGGGTGATTCTTGGCCCGGATGCGCCACTGGAAAGCATCCTCACCCTGCAGCGGCAACTGGGCCTCGACCAACCGATCTTGCTGCAGTACCTGCGTTGGCTCGGCGCCTTGTTACGCGGGGACCTGGGCATTTCGCTGGACTCCCAGGTACCGGTGGCGCAGTTGCTGTTCGGCCGCCTCGGCCACACCCTGGCCTTGCTGGCCGGGGTGCTGGCGCTGGTGGTGCCGCTGGCGTTGCTGCTGGGGGTGAGCCTGGCCCTACGGCGTGACAGCTGGCTCGACCGCTGGGGGTTGTCGGCGTTGATCCTGCTCAAGGCCACGCCGGGTTTTCTGTTGGCCATCGGCCTGGTGCTGCTGTTTTCCATGCCGGGCATGGGCTGGCTGCCGGCGGTGTCGATCCTCGACCCGCAACTGTCGTTGTGGCGGCAGTGGCCGTCGCTGGTGCTGCCGGTCGTGGCGCTGAGCCTGTCTGCGCTGCCGTACCTCACGCGCATGGTGCGGGCTTCAATGATCGAGGCGCTGGAGTCCGAGTATGTGATCGCCGCGCGCCTGCGTGGCATCCCCGAGCGGCGAATCGTTTGGCGGCATACCTTGCCCAATGCCTTGACCCCGGCGATCCAAGGCGTGGCGCTGACCTTGCGCACGTTGGTCGGCGGTGCGCTGCTGGCCGAAGTGATCTTCAGCTACCCGGGCATCGGCACGGCGTTGAACGCCGCGATCCAGATGCGCGACCTGCCGATGATCCAGGCGGTGGTGCTGGTCATCACTTTGGCGGTGGTGTTGATCAACCTGCTGGCCGACCTGCTGACCGTGCTGCTTACCCCCAGACTGCGCACCGCACGTCGGGTGCGGATGATCCGCCGTATCCGTCGTGGTATTCGACCATGGTGGCGGCGTGCGCGCAGCACCCCTGCCCAGGAGGCCACCCATGACTGATTCCCGTTGGCTGGCCGACCCGCAGATACGCCGGGGCGCCGTGATCACCTTGCTGGTGGCGCTGCTGGCCGCTTTCGGCCCCTGGCTGGCACCCCACGCGCCCACGGCGATGGTCGGGCCGGTGTACGGCCCCCCGGGTGCGGGAGCACCGCTGGGGCACGATTTTCTGGGCCATGATTTGCTTTCACGCTTGCTCAGCGGCGGCCTGTCGGTGCTGTGGATGTCGGTGGCTGCAGCCACCCTCGCATTGCTGGTGGGCGGCAGCCTGGGTCTGTTGGCCGGCTTCTCGCGCAGGCGCCTGGATCAGCTAATCAGCTGGGCGGCCGATGTATCGCTGGCGTTCCCGGACTTGATCCTGGTGCTGTTGATTGTGTCCATGCTCGGTCGGGCGCCTTGGCTGATCGTTTTGACCGTGGCCATCGCCTTCATCCCTGGGGTTGTCCGTCTGGCCCGGGGCAGTGCCGTGGCGGTGGCCGGGCAGGAGTATGTCGAGGCGGCCCAGATGATGGGTTACCCGCGTTGGCGCATCCTCTTCCAGGAAATCCTGCCGAACATCCTCACGCCGCTGTTGGTGCACTTCGGCAACATGCTGACCTGGGCAGTGGGGATGCTGTCCGGCTTGAGTTTCCTGGGATACGGGGTAGCGCCGCCGGCTGCGGATTGGGGTTTGATGATCAATGAAAACCAGGCCGGCCTGCTGGTGCAGCCCTGGGCCGTACTGGCCCCTGCATTGCTGATCGGGGTGTTTGCCTATGGCACCAACATCCTTGCCGAAGGCATTGGCCGGGCCAGTGCACGGATTGGGGAGAAGCAGCCATGAGCGCGCTGTTGAATGTGGCGAGTGAAGTGTTGCAGGTCAGCGACCTACGGGTAGAGCTGGCCGGGCAGATTGATGTACTGGCCGAGGTGTCCTTCAGCCTTGCGGCAGGGGAGATTGTTGGCTTGGTGGGCGAGTCTGGCTCGGGCAAGACCACCTTGGCCACTGCGTTGTTGCGCCATGCCCGACAGGGCGCACGCATTGTGGGCGGGCAAGTGGTGGTGGCCGGGCGGTCGCTGCTCGAACTTGAAGGCGAGGCCCTGCGCCTGGCCCGTGGCGGGCTGGTCGGCTACGTGGCCCAGGACCCGGCCACGGCACTGAACCCGGCGTTGCGCCTGGGGGCCTTGCTGCGTGAAACCCTGTTGGCGCACCAGCCTGCGCTGTCGCGTGAGGCAGCACGCCAGCGCATCGGCGATACCCTGCTGGATGTAGGCCTGCCCGATGACGACGCCTTCCTGCGGCGGTTCCCGCATCAACTGTCTGGCGGGCAGCAACAGCGGGTGATGCTGGCGCTGGCGTTTGTCTTGCGGCCCCGGCTGATCGTACTCGACGAGCCCACCACCGCACTGGACGTGACCACCCAGGCCCATGTGCTGCAGACCCTCAAGCGGCTGTGCCGTGACCAGGGTGTGGCGGCCCTTTACGTCACCCATGACCTGGCGGTGGTGCGTGACCTGGTCGACCGGGTGATGGTGATGTACGCGGGCCGACTGGTGGAAGTGGCCGGGCGCGAGGCGTTGTTCGGCGCACCCCTGCATCCCTACACCCGCGCCTTGCTCGCAGCCATTCCCGACATTGCCCGGCGCCAGCCGTTGCAGGCGATTGCCGGGCACGCACCGGCACCGGGGCAGCGCCCGGATGGCTGTGCGTTTGCGCCGCGCTGCGGCAGGCGTCGTGCAGAGTGTTGTGTAATCGAGCCGTCATTGTTGGCGCACGACAGCGGGCATCGGGTGGCGTGCCTGGTGCCGCACAGAGAGCCGCTGTCCCTCGGTGAGGCGGCTGTCGAGGCTGCTGCTGCGCCGGGCGCAGCAGTGTTGCTGGAGGTCCGGGGGCTGGATGTCGCCTACGATCGCCAGGTGCTGTTCGATGTTTCGCTGCGGGTGGGGCAAGGGGAGTGCCTGGCGCTGGTGGGTGAGTCGGGTTCGGGGAAGACCAGCCTGGCCAGGGCGATTGCCGGGCTGGGCGAAAACGTCCAGGGGCAACTCAGCTACGCCGGCAAACCCTTGGCGTTTGCGGCGCGTGAACGGGATGCCGGGTTGCGTCACCAGATCCAGTATGTGTTCCAGAACCCCTATCGGGCCTTGAACCCAAGGCACACGATAGGGCAAACGCTCGGCGCCCCTTTGGCGCACTTTTTCGGGGTCCGTGGCGGTGAAGCGCGTCAGCGGGTCGAGGCCGTGCTGGAACGGGTGTCGCTACCGGCGCGCGTGGCGGACATGTTCCCGCATAGCTTGTCCGGTGGTGAACGCCAGCGGGTGGCGATTGCCCGGGCGTTGATCTGCGAGCCGAAGTTGCTGGTGTGTGACGAGATTACCTCGGCGCTGGATGTGTCGGTGCAGGCGTCGATTCTGGCCTTGCTGAAGCGACTGCAGGGAGAGGGGCTGACGGTGTTGTTCGTGACCCATGACCTTGGGGTGGTGCGGGCGATTGCCGACCGGGTGCTGGTGTTGCGCCAGGGGCGGGTGGTGGAGCAGGGGGCTGCTGATCAGGTTCTTGGGCGTCCGGTTGATGCTTATACCCGGACGCTGGTGGAACATTCGCCTAGCCTTTCAGGTTGAGGGTGATCAGAACTGGTAATCGACCTGGGCCAGCAGCGTGCGGCCCGGCATCGGTTGCAGGAATGTGTTGGTCGAACCGGCCAGGCCACTGACGAAATTCAGCTCGTCGGTAACGTTGAGCATGCGCACCGTCACGCCCCATTGCGGCTGGCGGTAGTACACGGCAAGGTCGAGGTTGTATTCGTCCGGCACTTTCACCGTCTTGCTCAGGTTCAGGTACCAGCTGCTGGTCCACCAGCCGGAAAGCTCGACGCCAAACCCCGAGTCGAAGCGGTAGTCGACATACCCGCCGGCGTTGTATTCGGGGATCTGCACCGCATCGAACTTGCCGGACGGGCGCTGATTCAGGCTGTTGTTGTCGCCGAATGCGGTGCCGTTATCGGGCATGAATCCGGCCGAGGCGAACCCGGCCTGGCTGGTGAACTCGTTGTAGGCGCTGATGCGGCTGAGGTTGAGGCCGCCGCGCAGGTGCTGGTCCTGGTAGCGCAGGGTCGCTTCCCAGCCTTTGACGATCAGCC
>Ga0213828_1000095_pt1 | contig 116546 bp, 107 predicted proteins | sample MC6MC0897MG_FD_180664 | JGI IMG/M metagenome (GOLD analysis project Ga0213828, IMG submission 180664) | Enriched soil aggregate microbial communities from Iowa State University, Ames, United States - MC6-MC0897-MG | ecosystem: Environmental > Terrestrial > Soil > Unclassified | place: USA...
TTCAACATGACTCTGGCCTAAAAATAAATTCAAGCTTTGTCCGTTCATGCTGTTTTTTGAAGGTTTTGAAATCTGTGCTGCAACTCCGAAACCTACATCAGGATATTGAAGATATTTTGCCTGTTTTAGTTTTTCCTGCGATGAGGCAACCTGTTTTAAAGCAATTTGTAAATCGTAATTGTTTTTAATTCCCTTTTCGATTAAATTTTGGAGCATTGGGTCACTGAAAAACTGTTTCCATTCAAGATTGGCAACACTTGCTGTGTCCGCAGTTGCGGTATATTTAAATGTTTCGGGAAGCTCGGGTTTTGTCTCCTCATATGCCAATTTTGGCACGCAGGAAACCGCTCCTAATGCAATTCCGAAAGCGATGATTATATTTTTTACTCTTTTCATATGATGATGTTTATTGTTTTTTAAAAGTCATATGCAATCGCTACATCTTCATTCCGGTTGATATATTCAAACTAAGGCGATTTCATAATTTTAAAATTTAAATTGATTACAAAACTTTGAGAAATTAATGAGCAAAGAAGTCTTTAGTAGGAGATACACTTTGCTTTTTATGATATTAGTTTGAATAGTTTCTTCTCTATTTTTTATTTCCCACAGATTTCACAAATTTTCACAGATGATTATTTTAAATCTTGATTTGAAAAAGACTTATGTGTCCTTTTATTTTCAAACCTTTAAACTTCAAATAATTTAAGTGTAAAATCTTTTGTGACTTTTGTGGTTAAATTAAATTTCTCAAAGTTTTGTCAATCATTTTTTATTAATGAGCTGTTGCTAAAAGATCTTCCTCCAATTTTTGTCTTTGAAGTCTTTTCTTTTTTCTGCTTGGCATTTTTTCATGTAGATACTGGAAGATCACAAACATTACCGGAATAATGAAAATCCCGAAGACAACACCGGTAAACATTCCACCAACGGTACTGATTCCAATGGAGTGATTACCTTTTGCAGCTGCACCTTGCGTCCAGACCAATGGCAACATTCCTACGATAAATGCAAATGAAGTCATTAAAATAGGTCTTAAACGTAATCTTGAAGCCTGAAGCGCTGATTCTAACAATGATCTTCCCGCATTTCTCCGCTGAACGGCAAATTCCACAATCAGAATGGCATTTTTGGCGAGCAATCCGACGAGCATGATTAATCCGACCTGCACATAAATGTTGTTATCAATTCCTGCTAAACCTGTAAAGGCAAATACTCCGAAAATCCCGGTTGGAATCGTTAGAATAACCGCAAACGGAAGAATATAACTTTCATATTGAGCTGCCAATAAGAAATACACAAACAGAATACTTAAGGCAAAGATGAAAGTGGTTTGTCCGCTTGTTTTGATTTCTTCACGGGTAATTCCGGTCCATTCATATCCGAAACCTCTTGGAAGTGATTTTTCGGCAACTTCTTCTACGGCTTTAATGGCATCTCCTGTACTGTAGCCAGGTTTTGGAGTCCCGTTAATCGTTACGGCGTTGAATAAGTTATTTCTTGTAACCGTTTCAGGTCCGAAGGTTCTTTTTAAAGTCACCAAAGTTTTTACAGGAACCATTTCGCCCGATTTATTTTTAACATAAATACCTTCCAGAGAATTCGCATCGCTACGGTAAGGAATATCTGCCTGAGCCATTACTCTGTAGTATTTTCCGAATCTGTTGAAGTCGGAAACGAAGCTACTTCCGTAATAAATCTGCATCGTCTGCATCAATTCAGTAATTGAAACTCCTAGCTGATTGGCTTTATCTGAATCGACATCAATCGTAAATTGTGGGTTTCCGGCTGCATAGGTTGTAAAGGCAAAAGCAATTTCCGGACGTTTCATCAATTCTCCGATGAATGCCTGAGTGGTTGTTCCCAATTGCTCAAAAGTACCGTTGGTTTTATCCTGAAGCATAAATTCAAACCCGGAAACGTTACCAAATCCCTGCACGGTAGGGAAATTGAAGAAGAACGCATTCGCATCTTTTACCTGAGCTACTTTTCCTGTTAATGCCGCTGCAATCTGGTCTGGGTCTTTCACATCGCCACGCTGATCGTAATCTTTTAGTTTAAGGAAACCAGCAGCATAAGGAGACGCGTTTGAATTGCTGATAAAGTTCATTCCATCGGCTACCCAAAGATGGTTTTTAGCTTTTTCCCCGTTGATAATTTTATCAATCTGCTCAGTAGCTTTATTGGTTCTGTCTAATGAACTTCCCGGAGGCGTGTTCACGGCATACAAAACAAATCCCTGATCTTCGGTTGGAATAAATCCTGAAGGTGCTTTGTTAATTAAGAAAACACTTCCGGCAATCAAAATGGCTAAACCTCCAACTGCAACCCATTTATTTTTAATTAAAAATTTAAGGCTGTAGATATATTTTTTGGTCATATTATCAAAGCTCGCATTGAAAGCGTTGAAAAATCTTGCTCCAAAACCTTTTTTCTTTCCATGTTCGCCGTGTTCTCCTTGAGGATCATTTAAAAACATAGCACATAAAGCCGGACTTAAAGTCAATGCGTTAACCGCAGAAATTAAAATCGCAATCGCCAATGTAAACGCAAACTGTCTGTAGAAAACTCCTGCAGGACCCTGCATGAAACCAACCGGAATAAATACAGCACACATCACCAAAGTAATCGAAATAATCGCACCCGAAATTTCACTCATCGAGCTCATCGTAGCTTGTTCAACCGGCATTCCTGTTCGTTCCATTTTTGAGTGGACAGCTTCTACAACCACAATGGCATCATCCACTACAATACCGATGGCAAGAACCAATGCGAACAAAGTCAACATATTAATACTGAATCCAAACAATTGAAGGAAGAAGAAGGTACCAACAATTGCAACCGGTACGGCAATCGCAGGAATTAATGTAGACCTGAAATCCTGAAGGAAAATATACACTACAATAAATACCAGAATAAATGCAATAACTAATGTTTCAACAACCTGATGAATGGATGCATCTAAGAAATCTTTAGAATTGTACATAATGATGGGCTCAACTCCTTTTGGAAGCGTAGTTTTCATCTGTTCAATCTGTTTTTCAATATCTGTTAAAATTTCGTTGGCATTGGAGCCTGCTGTTTGAAGGATGGCAAATCCGGCAACAGGTTTACCATCCATTCTGTTAGCTGCGGTATAGGTATAAGAACCGAATTCTACTCTTGCCACATCTTTCAGTCTCAGGAACGAACCGTCGCTATTGGCTTTGATGGCAATGTTTTCATAGTCTTCGTTTTTGTTTAATTTACCTTTATATTTTAAAATATATTCATAAGTTTCCTTACTACCTTGTCCAAGACGTCCTGGAGCAGCTTCTAAATTGTGGTCTTTCACCGCATTCAAGACTTCCTGAGGCGAAAGTCCGTTCGCAGCTAGTCTGTCCGGTTTCAGCCAAAGTCTCATCGAATAATCTCTCGTTCCGAAAACCTGTGCCTGAGCAACTCCCGGAATACGCTGGATTTGTGGAATGACATTGATTTTCAAATAGTTTTGAAGGAAAAGTTCATCATATTGTTTTGGGTCATTACTTGACAATCCCATAAACATAATCATACTGTTCTGAACTTTCTGTGTGGAGATTCCCGCCTGAACAACTTCTTGAGGAAGCTGACTCATCGCTTTAGAAACTCTGTTCTGAACGTTTACCGCTGCATTATCTGCATCGGATCCCTGTTTGAAAAATACACTTAAGGTCATCGTTCCGTCGTTACTGGAATTCGAAGTCATGTACGTCATGTTTTCAACTCCATTCACGGCTTCTTCAATAGGTGTCGCTACTGAACGAGCGACAACTTCCGCATTCGCTCCCGGATAGAATGCCGTTACCTGAACACTCGGCGGCGCAATATCGGGAAAGAGGGCAATCGGTAAATTAAAGAGAGACAGTGCTCCCAATAATAAAAGTATGATGGAAATGACCGTTGAAAGTACCGGTCTTTCTATAAATTGTTTTAACATAAGAAGTTTAATTTTAAGTTGCTTATAGCAATTAGCTTTTGGCCACTGGCAAGAAATAATGCTTCTGAATTATTAATTTTTCAATATTGCATTTGAATGCAAAAAGCGAGAAGCGAGAAGCAAAAAGCGGATTTACAACGGTTTTGCTTTCAGTAAGCTATCAGAAGAAATTGGTTTTGCTTTGATAGAAACACCGTCTTTTAAGCTTCCCAATCCTACATATACTATTTTTTCTCCGGGTTTTACACCTTCGGAAATAAAGTAATAGTTATCAGTTTTACCAGAAATTGTAATGGGTTTGCTGGTTACTTTTTGGTCTTTTCCGACGACATAAACATAAGTTTTGTCCTGAATTTCAAATGTAGATTCCTGTGGAATGATCAAGGCATTAGACATTAACTGTGGCATACGAACACGTCCTGTATTTCCGGTTCTCAATGTTCCATTGGTATTTGGGAAAATTGCTCGAACGCTGATTGCTCCGGTAGTTTTATCAAATTGTCCGTCAACAATACTCATTTTTCCTTTTTCAGAATAAACACTGTTGTCTGCAATTACCAATTCAACCATCGGCATATTTTTAAGTTTTTCTTCTAAAGTTGCTCCGGGATATTTATTTTGAAAACCAATAAAATCCAGTTCACTTAAAGAGAAATAGGCGTAAATTTCACTGATGTCTGACAATAATGTCAATGGATTCGGGTCTGTTCTTGAAATCAGACTTCCTTTTTTGTAAGGAATTCTTCCGATATATCCACTTACCGGAGCTGTAATCGTTGTAAACCCGACGTTAATTCTTGCTCCGCCAACAGAAGCTTTTGCCTGTGAAGCGGCTGCAACAGCTGCTGCATAATTTGCTTTTGCTGTTCTTAATTGTACATCAGAAACTACTTTTGCAGCAACAAGAGGTTCAAGTCTGTCAACCTCTACCTTTGCTTTCTGAATATTGGCATTGGCAACCTGTAAATTGGCATTTGCCATATTCATCTGCTCTCCGTAAGCTCTTGAATCTATCTTAAATAGAGGCTGTCCGGCTCTTACATAAGCGCCTTCTTCCACATAAATTCTATCTAAATAACCGTCAACCTGCGAACGGATTTCCACATTATTTTTTCCTTCCAAAGCAGTCGGGAATTCCTGGTATGTGGTCGCAGGAGATGAAATTACAGTATAGACAGGGAGTTCAGGAGGAGGTGGTGCTGCGTTAGATCCTTCGGCTGCTTTTGTACAGTTTTGTAGGAGGATAATACTTGATATAAGTACAATGAACCTTATTTTTCCAAATATTTTCATTTTAGTTTAAGTTTTTTTAATGAAGTGTTAAATAAAATAATAATGTTTTTTAATTTGAATTCTGTTATTTTTACTAACAGTGTTAATTGGTGCGATAAAAAAAATGACAATTAATTTTCTCGTAATTCTACATGATTTCTAAATTTTTTAATAGTTTCAATATTATTAAGCGTTAATATTCCTAACGGTGTTAATTTTTAGTTCAAAAAAAATTTACAAAGACTTAATGAAAGCAGAAACTGTTTCATCCAAAGTCGTTTTATTCATCGTAGAAGGAATATCATCGTTACGCATCATCATGATTGAGATCAATCCGTGTACCGCCGAAAATAAGGCGTGTGACGAGTGACAGGCATTGTCGGGATTTGATCCTTTTTTCATTATAATTTCATACGTGCAATCGTAAAGCATATCCTGAAACGAAGAAAATTCTTCTTTCATCATTCCTTTTCCGCTACATTGCATTCCCAAGCCAAACATCAATTGGTAATACTCTTTGTTTTTGAATGCAAATTTCCAATAAGCATCCACAATAGCCTTTAATTGATCTTCCGGATTGTCATGTTCTCTCTGAGCTTTCAACAATTCGATGTGTAAACAATGGAAACCATTCAACGAGATCTCGTATAAAATAGCCTCTTTGTTTTCAAAATGATCGTAAACTACCGGTGCGCTGTACTCAATAGCATCGGCAATTTTTCTCATGGAAAGTGAAGCCCACCCTTCGGTTTTTGCCAAAGAGAAAGCCGCATCCAAAATACTGGTGCGTATATTTTCTTTTTCTCTTTGTCGACGTTCATGTAGACCCATGATTTTTTATTACTAACAGTGTTAGCAAAACTACAAACTTTTGAATATATCTTCCAAACAATTTTTTGTATTTTACTTTAAGAATTAATTTAGGCTTGTTTTTGAATCGTTGAAAATGTTGTAATAATAGCTGTTTCGAAAGTTATTTTAAAATTATTGTAAAAATTAATATTTCACATAGCCTAATTCAATTGGATATTATTTTTCTTACGAAAATAACAAAACTTCAAACACTCACCTTCAAGCTTCTAACCTATATAACAAAGAAAATCTCTATCTTTGTGCACAAATAAAAAAGTTATGAATACTCCTTCAAATATGATCGATTTAGGTACAAAAGCTCCATTTTTTGAACTTCCGAACCCTTCAAAAACTAATGAAGTTCAGTCATTAGACGATCTGAAAGGAGAAAAAGGTACATTGGTGATCTTTATGTGCAACCATTGTCCGTTCGTTCTTCATGTGATTGATAAGTTAAACGAATTATATGAAGATTATAATGAAAGAGGGATTGAATTTATTGCAATAAACTCGAATAACGTAGAAAAGTATCCGGCAGATTCTCCTGAAAAAATGATTGAATTCCAGATCGAAAGAAATTTTGATTTTCCTTATTTATATGATGAAAGCCAAGCGATTGCTAAAGCGTATGATGCTGCTTGTACACCCGATTTCTTTTTCTTTGATGAAAAACTGGATCTTGTCTACAGAGGGCAAATGGACGATTCAAGACCGGGAAATAACAAAGATGTAACGGGTGAGGATTTAATTATTGCTTTTGAAAATCTTTTGTTGGGTGAGCCACAAGAGGAAATTCAAAGACCGAGTATGGGTTGCAATATTAAGTGGAAATAATTATTGGTTGATTGTTGCGGGTGTTCTGTTGATGGCTTTTGCAATACAATCTCATATAATATATTAAGCTGTTCTTTGGAATGGCTTTTTTGTTTTCTCTCGCGGATTTGGCAGATTGCGCAGATTTTTATATGCAATCATCTGTAAAATTCGTGTGATCTGTGGGAAATTTTAAACGCAAAGATTTCTATAACTTTATATTTGATTTTTAAGTAGAGCGAAGGCAAATAAATTTGCTACACGAAGCGAACGTTTAGCTTCATCAAATCAACTTGTTGATTCAATCTTTTATTGTCTAAAAGATAAATCTTTGCGTTAAAAAAAGATCTGCGCAATCTGCCGAATCCGCGAGAGGTTTAAAATACAAAGTATTAAAAGAATCATTATATTTAGTGTAGAAACATCTCAAAAATACTTTAAAAACTAGCTTTAATCTTCACCTCACTCTCAACCTTCAAATCCACATTCACCTTATTCTGTGCAAAATTCTTCATAAATTCAGAAGGCGTTTTCTCGGTATATTTTTTAAACATTCTATTAAAATAAGTCACATTATTAAAACCACAACTATAGCTGCATTCCGAGATACTTTTGTCCTGTGCCATCAACAAACAAGCCTTATTAATTCGATATCTATTTACAAATTCTGTAAACGTAATCTGTGTCGCTTTTTTGAAAAAATTACAGAAAGCAGGCAACGTAAGATTCGCCAGTTTTGCAACATTTTCAATATTAATTTCCTTATCATAATTATGTTCAACGTAAGTGAAAATATTTTCCAGACGCGTTTTATTTTTAGAAATAATCGTGTAAGGCATGATTTCTTTATTCAAAAGCTCATAATCTGTGCATTTCGATAATTCAAATAAAATTTCAAGCAATAATAAATACCTTTTATAACCTTCCGATTCCAACATCAATTTCAATTTTGGAAGCATCATTTTATGAACCTCATCATGAAAATGAATCCCGTATTTTGACAATTCTAAAAGGTTTTTAATTGATCTCGCTTCCACTTCCTGTTGTGGAAACTGCAAAATTTCTTCGCTAAATTGCAGTACGATTTCTTCATGAGGATCTATTGAATTTAATCCAAATCCTGAATGGGGAATATTTGATCCTATTAACACAAGATCTCCGTTTGTATAATTGCTTTTGTGGTATCCCACGTGGCGGGTTCCACTTCCTGAAAGCACACAGACCAACTCAATTTCCGGATGGTAGTGGTACTCCCATTTTAACAATGATACAGGTAAATTATTGTGAATTACACAAAACGAACTTTTTTCGTCTGGTATTACGTGCTCAAATGTAACTTTCATTTAATTAATTATAATAATTATGTGAAAATACAAATTATATTAATATAGTTCAAATATTCATTTACTAAGTTAAATTATTGTTAACTGAATAGCTTCTATCTTCACCGACAAGAAATTAATAATGAAAAATTTAAACATAAAAGCAGTTTTATTCTTAAATTATTTTGTCTTCGCCATCCTGTTGAATTCCGTAGGAACAGTGATTTTACAAATGCAGCAAAATTTCGGAATATCAAAATCTTCTGCAAGTGTTTTGGAGGGTTTTAAAGATCTGCCGATTGCAATTTGCTCATTCATTTTGGCTTCATTTTTACCAAAAATAGGGATTAAAAATTCAATGTTGATTGCATTATTTTTGGTGAGTTGCATGTGTTTTATGATGCCTTTTGCCAACAATTTCTGGTTTTTCAAACTTCTATTTACGATTGTCGGAATTTCTTTCGCGTTAATCAAAATTTCAGTCTTCACTTCCATCGGATTGGTAACAAATACAGATAAGGAGCATTCTAGTTTTATGGGGTATCTGGAAGGGTTTTTCATGATTGGCGTATTAATGGGAAATGTTTTATTCAGCTTATTTATTGATGACCACAATCCAAAATCAACCCATTGGTTGAATGTTTATTGGGTATTAGGCGGACTTTCAGCCTTGTCTTTTCTGTTCTTATTCTTTACAAAATTGAATGAAAATGAAGCGAAAAGTGAGAAAACAGATTTATTAGGAGACTTAAAAAACAGCATTAGCTTATTTAGTTACAAAAAAGTATTGTTCTTTTTGCTATGTGCTTTCCTTTTCGTTTTGGTTGAGCAGAGTTTCCAGACCTGGACACCGACTTTTTATAAAGAAATTTTAAAAGTTCCGACCTCAATGAGTATTCAGGCGGGAGCGGTTTTGGCGGGAGCTTTTGCATTGGGAAGATTTTTATCGGGGTTTTTCTCAAAGAAATTCAGTTGGATTTATGTCGTTTCCTTTTGTGTAATTGGTTTTGCGATAAGTATTTTATTGGTTTTACCATTAACTCACAATACGCTTATTGATATAAACACAACGTGGCTAAATGCTCCGCTTGTCGTGTATTTATTTCCATTAATGGGCGGTTTATTGGCGCCGATTTATCCAAGTATCAATTCTGTGATTTTAGCATCAATCCCGAAATATTTACACAGTGCGATGTCTGGTTTAATTGTAGTTTTTTCTGCAATCGGAGGTACGATCGGATCGATTATCACAGGTTTTGTGTTTCAGGAATTCAGTGGGCAACAGGCATTTTATCTTTCGTTGATTCCGCTTTCTTTGTTAATTGTGTCCGCAATAATTATGAATAAATTAAAAATAAATCCTAAAAAATAAAAATGAACAAACAGCTATATATTAACGAAATTCAGGCTCTTTTTGATGAGGTTCAGAGGTCTCAGATTTTTGAAGATCAAAAAACAATGAGCGATGCGGTTTCGTTATTTCCTGTTGATGAAATCAATTACAAGTACGAAAAGGAAAAAAATGTGGAAGGTTTTGATTTGAAGCAATTTGTCTTGTCAAATTTTGATTTTTTAGACACTCAAACTTCAGTTGTACGGGAAAAACATCTGCCGATTGATGAGCATATAGAAAAGCTTTGGGATGAGCTGACCAGAACCGCTTATGTAGTGAGAGGAACTCTACTGAAACTTCCGAAACCATATATCGTTCCGGGAGGACGCTTTAATGAGTTTTTCTATTGGGACAGTTACTACATTATGCTGGGTTTACAAGTTTCCGGAAGAGTGGAAATGATGGAAAATATTATTGAAAACTGTTCTTATTTAATTCAAACTGTTGGATTTGTGCCGAATGCGAGCCGAACTCATTTCTTAAGCCGTTCTCAGCCTCCGTATTTTTCGCTAATGCTCGATTTACTTTTTGAGACTACTAAAAGCCAGAATATATACGTAAAATATCACGACACATTAGAAAAAGAATATGCTTTTTGGATGAATGGTGAAAAGGATGTAGACAATAACTCAGCTTTTAAAAGAGTGGTGAAAACTGCGAACGGAGATATTCTCAACAGATATTTCGATTCAGAAAACGATCCGCGTCCTGAAAGTTATCTAATTGATATTGAAGACAGCGAAAATGCAGGAGAAGAATTTTTCAGAAACATAAGAAGCGCTTGCGAGTCGGGTTGGGATTTTTCCAGCAGATGGTTTGCAGATGGCGAAAGTATAAAGACCATTGAAACGTTGAATTTGGCAGAAGTCGATCTGAATTGTCTTTTGTGGCATTTAGAAAAAACACTATCTAAATCTTCATCACTCCAAAATTTGTCTGAAAAAGAAAACTATTTTAAAAAAAGAGCAGCCGATCGTAAACAGATGATCAATAAATATTTTTGGGATGAAGTTTCTGGAACTTACAAAGATTATCACATTAAAAAGAATACAACAACACCATCTGAACATGTTGCAGCTCTTTATCCATTATTTCTAAAAATAGTGAGTAAGAAACAAGCTGAATCTGTCGCTAAAAATATTGAAGAGAAATTTCTTTATCAGGGCGGATTGATTACTACAACGAAAAACTCTGGTCAGCAATGGGATTTTCCGAACGCTTGGGCGCCTTATCAATGGCTAGGTTTTCAATCAATGAAAAATTATGGCTTTGATGAATTAGCAGAAAAAATTAAGAAAAATTGGTGTTCGAATGTAGAAAGAGTCTATAATAATACCGGGAAATTGATGGAAAAATACAATGCTTTGGACTTAGAGACGGTAGCAGGTGGAGGAGAATATCCTAACCAGGATGGTTTCGGGTGGACTAATGGGGTCTATCTCAAATTAAAACAAAATTAAACAAACTATAAAATTCAAAAAAGCTATGACGAAAAAATCTATTTTGTTGCTCACGGGAATTGCAACATTTTATTTCAACAACACTTACGCTCAGGAAGCTCCACAGGATTCTACAAGAACGGCATCCATTGAGCAAATTGTAATTACGGGTAACTCTGGTCCGAAAAAAAAGATAGAATCGAGTACGGCAATTTCTACATTTACAGCAAAAGAAATTCAAAAACAAAACCCGATCAGTGCGGCGGCTTTACTCCAAAGAGTTCCTGGTTTTGCGGTAGAAACTTCAGGTGGTGAAGTCGGAAATAACCTTTTCGCACGAGGTATTCCTTCTGCCGGAGCTTATGAATTTGTGCAGGTTCAGGAAGATGGTTTGCCAGTTTTTGAAGACGGAGCTTTACAGTTTGCGAATGCGGATAACTTTTTCAGAGTTGATAATTCTATCAGCCGATTGGAAGCTTTGAGAGGAGGTTCAGGGTCTATTTTTGCAACGAATTCTCCCGGAGGTTTGATCAACTTCATTACAAAAGAGGGTGGAAACGATTTCAAAGGAACTGCAAAACTGGAAACAAGTACATACGGATTAATGCGAACTGACGTGAATGTTGGAGGTGCTTTGATTCAGGATAAATTATTCTTCAATGTCGGAGGTTTTTACAGAACGGATGACGGAATCAGAAAAACCGGTTTTAAAGCCAATCAGGGCGGACAGATCAGAATGAACCTGAAATATGTGTTCGATAAAGGATATGCAAAAGTATATTATAAAAAATTAGATGACAGAAATACATTCTTTTTGCCGATTCCTTTAGTGCAAAATGGAAATGACCTGAAAGAATTTTCTGGTTTTGATGCAAATTACGGAACGTATAGCTACAGAAATATCAGTCAGTTGAATATTCCGCAAGCTGGAGGAGGATTTTTCAGCAGAAATTTAGAAGACGGAATTCATCCTAAAGTTGATGTGTTGGGAGCTGAATTCAAATATGATTTGGGTAACAATTTCTCTGTTTTAAACAAAACAAGGTATACCAATATCGATATGAACTATACCGGGATTTTCCCGGCAGGCGGACCAAAAACGACGGCAGAATTTGCTTTGGCTAACGGAATTGCAGGAAATACTTTTCAATACTCTTCGGTAAGTTCAGGTGCAGTTATGAATCCTGCGTATGTTCAGGAATTAGGATTTTGGGCAATTGATAAGCAGATGAATAATTTTGTGAACGATTTACAGTTCAACTATAAATTTGATAAGGGAAATGTAACGGCAGGCTTCTACAAATCAAATTGGAAATCTCATCAGTATTGGAACTGGAGCAATATTTTGACCACAGCCTCAGACAGGCCAGAGCTTCTGAATTTGGTTGATACTTCTTTGTCTCCGACAAGTACAGGTTATTCTAAAACATATAACGGAGTTACAGATATGTCTTTCCTATTGAGGGATTCCCAGATTCAGGGAAGTCTAAATGATCTTTACTTGAATTTGGATTACAATATCACAGATGATTTAAGTTTCAATGGAGGAATCCGTTACAGCCGTGACTTCTACAAAGGTTATGGTGTAAATACGACAACAGGAAACTTGAATAATTCTGGCTTGACAACGGATGGAACTCACGGTTTTGATACTACGACAGCCGATGATAATATGTCTGTTTTAGGAAATAAATATACGTATTGGAATTTTGATGTAAACAGAGTGTCTTTCACAACGGCGCTGAATTACAAAATCAATAGAGAAAATGCAGTATATGCGCGTTTTTCCAATGGTTTCAGATCTCCGAATGAAGAAGCGTATTACAACAATATGAATGATTTATCGGCAATAAAACCTGTAACAACCAATCAGGTGGAAGTGGGGTATAAATATTATTCAAGAACGTTTGATGTTGCGGTGATTCCGTTCTATTCTACCTTGAAAAATCTTTCGTTTACCGATGTTTTCTCTGATGGAACTTCAGAAAATAAGTTTGCTAATACTACGAATATGGGGGTTGAATTGGAAGGATATGCAAGATTATTTAATAATTTATTGGAAGTGGCTTTCAACGGAACCATCCAAAGTCCGAAGTATAAAGATTTCACCGGTAGAAATGCAGACGGATCAACCTTTAATTATGATGAGAATACAGTACGAAGAATGCCAAAATTCTACTTCAATATTTCTCCTGCAGTGAATATTACGAAAGAATGGAGAACATATGTAAGCATGAATTATTATGGTAAACGTTTTCAGGATGAGAAAAATACACAAACTTTGCCTTCGTTCTCAGAAGTTGGTGCAGGAATGTCTTATCAGTTAGGAAAAATACGTTTTGCAGTGGATGGAACCAATATTTTCAATACGATAGGAATTACAGAGGGCGATCCAAGAGCGGGATCTCCAACCGGAGACGGAATTATTATGGCAAGGCCGATTATGGGTGCTGCAGTAAGGGGTTCAATTACTTTGGATTTCTAAAATTACTTTCTTCATAAAATTGATAAACCGTCAGAAATTTTTCTGACGGTTTTTTGTTTTTAATAGGAACGGGCTTTAGGTAGGTATAAAGAACTTAATATTCTCTAACTCTCAAATCATTCTACTTCAAAAACGGATTATATGTCTTCTCAAACCCGATCGTCGTAGGATTTCCATGTCCTGAGAAAACCTGAGTTTCGTCGTCCAGAACAAAAAGTTTGGTTTTAATTCCTTCAATTAATTGTTCGTAATTTCCTTTGTACAGATCTGTTCTTCCGATGCTTCCTTCAAATAAAACATCTCCTGAAATCATGAATTTTTGATTTTCATTGTGAAAAACGATGCTTCCCGGAGAATGTCCCGGAACGTGATAGATTCTAAATTTTTCTCCGTCAAAATCAAGTTCATCGCCTTCGTTTACATATTCTATATCAACGTTAATATGATCCAGTTGGAAACCAAATCTCATTCCGCTCATTTGGAACATGTCTAAAACTTCTTTATCGTCTTGGTGCATTGTAACCGGAACTTTAAAAGTGTCAAAAGCCCATTGTAAACCCAAAACGTGGTCGATATGTGCATGAGTAAGCAGTATTTTCTGAATTTTTAAATCATTTTCTGTAATAAAACTTGAAATTACCTGAGTCTCATTCTCATTCATATTTCCCGGATCAATGAGCCATGCATTTTTATTTTCATTAAAAAGCAGGTAAGTATTTTCACTTGCAAAATTGAATACGAAAGGCTGTATACGAAACATATTGAGATTAAATTTTTATCAAAAATACAATAATAATAGGAAAATGGGCATTTTTCGTTATCTTCGTAAGAATGAAAACGTTGCAGATATTTTTACTAAGTTTAGGTGCATTTGCTTTCGGGCAGAATATTCAGAGTGTACAATTGTTTAATCCTCAAACCAACGATGAGACGCCGGTTATCGGTATGAATCAGCAATTGATCCTGAGTTTTGATGACTTAACCAATTCAAGTGAGGTTTATCGTTACACCATTAAACATTTCGACAGAAACTGGGAAGATGACAATCTGTTTTTTAGTGAAATTGCAAACGGACAGATGAATGCAATGCTAGATCAGTTTCAGTATTCATTTAATACATTACAGCCTTACACGCATTATAAATTAACTTTTCCAAACGAGAAAATTCAGCCGAAAATATCAGGGAATTTCGAATTAATTGTTTATAAAAGTTCTGCAGATCAACCGCTGATTAAAAAGAGGTTTTCTATCTATGAAGATAATGTAAATTTAGCTTTAAATATTTCTAGAATTGCTGATGCAAAAATGCCGAATATCAACCAAAGGGTAGAAGTACAGGCTGTTTCAAAAGCGGGAGACTTGGCTTCGAATGTCAATTCTATGACGCTGAACGTGATACAGAACAACAATCCGAATATGAAGATTACCAACCAGAAACCAAGCTCAACAATGGGGAATAAATTGCTTTTCCAACAGTTGAATCTTGCGTTTCCTGGGAATAATGAATTTTATTATTTCGATAACAAAAATATGAGAATGGCTGCAGATATGGTTCGCGAAACGGGAGTTGTTGACGGAGTGAATCAGACGTTTCTTCATCCGGTTTGGGCATATCCTTTAAATTATCAGTATCAACCTGATGTAAATGGAGCTTGGTATTACAGAAGAAACGATCTGGGATTGGAGAGAGACGCCAATCGTGAAGGTGATTATTCATGGGTGCATTTTTCATTAGATTCTGATCCGATGGATAAAGAATTATACATAGTCGGTGGTTTTAATGATTTCAAAGCAACGAAAGAATATCAGATGCTTTATGATGAAGCGTCTAAAAAATACATTGCTAAGATTTATCTGAAACAAGGTTTCTATAATTATATTCTGGCGACAAAAGAAGCAAACGGAACTTTAAACTTAGGCGAGATCAACGGTAATTTCTGGCAAACCGAAAATTTATACCAGGCATTTTTGTATTACAGACCATTTGGAAGAAATTACGACGGTTTAGCAGGATACGGAGAATTCAGAACACCAGTGAGATAAAATACAAAACCTTACAGCTTGCATGCCTGTAAGGTTCTGTCAAAAAGTGCATATGTCTTTCAGAAAGACACAACAGAAAAATTAAACTATATAATAACGTCAAAAAAGTTCTTTACTAAAGGCTTTATCAATTATTGCTCTTGAATATTGCCGTGATAAAAAGACAATCGTTGTCTTCAAAAAGATAATGAATCTGAACAGGAAAGTTTTCAGTTTCATAAACCTGCATTTCTTTGCTTTTTATATCTGTGTTTTCAGAATCATTAAGGATTTTGTAAATAGATTCTTTTAAATCATTCAGAAAATATTTGTCTTTGTGCTGTTCTTCTGCATTGAAAACCCTCATCAGCATTTTGATGTCATTTTTTGCGATAGATGACAGTAAAACTTTCATTACGCACAGTTTTTCTCAAGATCATTCACATTTTCAAAAAAATCAAGCTTTGTTTTTGGATTTTCAGAATGAAACTCCAATCTGTACAAAACTTCATCAAGATGAAACTGTGGAATTGCAGATTGCTGAACAGTTTCCAGATTATCTACAATCTTTGTAAACGCATCGATAAGCTCCGGAGTGAAACTCTCTATCTTTCTTTTTAAAATTTCTACGTTTGTATCCATTATTTGCAATTTTAAAACTAACCCCTGTCTTTTGATAGGGTAAAGGTAATAAAAAATATCAGATAATAAAATATACCCCTATAAAATTTAGTATATTTTTTTAAATAAATGTATTTTACCATAGGTTGCCCCATTTTCAATGGGGTGTATTGATGAAAAAAGACACTTAAACCGAAATTAAGTGTCTTAATGTATTTTTAAAAGAAATTTATTTTAAACGAAATAAAATTCATTCAGCTTTTCTTCACAAAGAATTTTTACGACATCAATCCAGCGGTCTTCATCATTTAAACAAGGAATATAATGGAAGTTTTCTCCACCACCGTGCTCAAACTGATGTTTTCCTTCCACAGAAATTTCTTCTAAAGTTTCCAGACAATCAGATACGAAAGCCGGACAGACGATAGCGAGGTTTTTAACTCCCTTTTTACCAATTGTTTCCAACGTTTCATCGGTGTAAGGTTCCATCCATTTATCTTTTCCCAATCTCGACTGGAAGGTTACCATTACTTTTTCTTTTGGCAATCCTAATTTTTTAATCACAGAATTAGTCACATCAAAACATTGATGACGGTAACAAAACTGATGACTTGGGTTGTTTTCACGGGTACAACAATCGTTCAGATTGCAGGTATTGGTCGGATCTGTCTTGAAAATATGTCTTTCGGGAACACCGTGATAAGAAAATTGTAAAGCATCGAAATTCTCAGGAAGTTTTTCCTTAATGCTTTCTGCTAAACAGTCAATGTAAATTTCCCGATTGTAAAAAGGTTGTACATAATTAATTTTAATACCCGGAAATTTCTTTTTTCTTACTTCTTCCGCTTTTTCAATTACCGTTTCAGTTGTACTCATCGCATATTGCGGATACAGCGGGAAAAGAACGATATCGCTTACACCTTGGTCGACCAATTTCTGAATTCCCGCTTCAATACTTGGTTGAGCATATCTCATCCCGATTTCTACCGGAACATCAACCAGCTTCTGAAGTTTTTTCTGAATTTTCTGAGTAATGACAATTAAAGGTGAGCCCTCATCTGTCCAAACCGTTTTATACGCTTCGGCAGATTTTGCAGGTCTTGTATTTAAAATAATTCCCTGAACCAAAAGTGCACGAAAAAACCATCGGTAATCAATCACTTTTTCGTCCATCAAAAATTCATCAAGATATTCTCGTACATCAGGTACTGAAGTAGATTTTGGCGATCCAAGATTGACTAATAATATTCCTTTCATATATATATACGTAATGGGTAATGAATAATGAGTAATAAATAATCCGCATGCAATTACTTATTACTCATCATTTATTGCTTATATTTTATCCGTTTACGGCTTCCACTCTTTCTACTAAATCCGGAACGAATTGCTTCAAAATATTTTCGATTCCGCCTTTTAATGTAGCAGTTGAACTTGGGCAGCCCGAACAAGCACCTTGTAGCAACATCTTTGCCGTTTTGTTGGCAGCATCATATTCCATTAAAGAAATTTTCCCGCCGTCGTTTTCTACAGCAGGAGCAACGTATTCGTTTAAGATATCCGAAATTTTCTGTTCGTCATCAGTATAATCTCTGTTGATGATCTTTTCTACAGGATTTTCATGTTTCTGGGCTTCAATATTTGAAATTTCGCCACCGCTTTGAAGGTATTCTGCAATATAACCACGAACCGCCATCATTACCTGGTGCCATTCCACAGAATTGTCTCTTGTAACCGCCACGAAATTATCAGAAATAAAAACTTCCTGTGCAAAATCGAATTCAGTGAAAATAGCCTGAGCTAAAGGAACTCCCTGAGCTTCGTTTCTCGATTTTACTTCCACAAAACCATCCATCAGCATTTTGCTCGAAACAAATTTCATTGCATTCGGATTGGGAGTCATTTCAGCATAAATCTCATACATCTCTTTTTTCTTCTGTAAATAAATTCTTGGGTTGGCTAAAAGCTCATCTTCTATTACATTTTTAAGGCTTTCTGCAACGTGTTCCCATTCTACAGTGTCCTGTTTTGCAATTGCCACAAAATTGGCAGTAATGAAAATTCTTTCCACAAAAGGATAATTGAAAAGTTCCTGTGCTAAAGGAATTTCTGATATATCTGAATCTCTGTCCAACTCCAATGACCCCGGAATCAGATTGTAATCAGCTACAAATTTCATCACTTTCGGGTTTTCTGTTGGCTCTATAAGTATCGTACGCATTTTTTCGTTAAATTTGAGAGTACAAAAATACGGATAAGAACTTAGAAGCTGGGTGTTGGAAGTTAGATTTTTGCTATCACTGTAATTTGCAATTTGTGATTTCATATTTTAATTTTCAAATTAACTCATATCAAATTTTCAAATTAATTTAAATGGCACTTATAAAAGAACTTTTAGGGAAAACACCGCAAATTGGTGAAAATACATTTTTGGCAGAAACGGCAACGGTTATCGGAAATGTAACGATGGGAAAAGACTGCAGCATTTGGTATAATGCCGTAATCAGGGGAGATGTACACTACATTACAATGGGAGATAAAGTAAATGTGCAGGATAATGCAATGTTACACTGTACTTACGAAAAATTTCCGTTAGAAATCGGAAATAACGTTTCCATCGGTCACAATGCAATTGTTCATGGTTGCAGAATTCACGACAATGTTTTAATCGGGATGGGTTCTATTGTGATGGATGACTGTACAATTGAAGAAAATTCTATTGTGGGAGCAGGTTCTGTGGTAACCCAGGGGACGCATATCAAATCCGGAGAAGTTTGGGGTGGAGTTCCTGCAAGAAAAATAAAAGATATTTCAGCGGCACTTTTGGAGGGTGAAGTGAACAGAATTGCAGATAATTATGTAAAATATTCTTCTTGGTATAAAGATTAAAAATATATTTAGTTTTGAAATCGCAAAGCATTTCAAATGAATTTTATCAATATAAACGGGCTTTAGCCCGTTTTTTATGAAAATAATTTCAACGGCTTTAGCCTAAACTTATTGCTTTTCTCGCAGATTTAGCAAATTATTTTAAAATGATTATTTGCGTAATCAGCGAGAGATTTAAATAAAAAAAGTTCTGATTGGTTTAGTCAGAAATTTTTACTTTTAACTTTTCCCTTGGCTCTTATTAAAACACTAAAACTCCTTTTCCGTTCTCACATCTTACAGAAGTGGGTTCCGGAGCCATCATACAATCGGAAGTAATATTGTGTTTTTTATTGAATTCTGACATTTTTTGAGTGTAGTTTTCTATTTTAGGAAGAATGGAAGTTTCTATTTTCTTCGGATAAGCAATATAACCTGAAGGTCCGCCGCAAGCTTTAGAACCGATGGGTGCAAAAGCCCAGTCTGCATTTCTTGTGCATTTTTCTTTTGCGATTTCAGATTCTATGGCACTTTTTATTTTTTCCAGAGCGGCTTCGTCATATTTTTGGCTGTTTTCATCGGCAGGTCGTTCCGAAATATCTTTTGGTAAAGTAGAGGTGTCGCTGTTTGCTGATTTGCACGAGCTTAGTGAGATTGCTGTTATCGATAATATTATCGTGGAGCTTATAATAATGTTTTTCATATTGGGTTTGATTATGGTAAAGTTGGTTAATTTAATTTTTAAAGGTAATCAAAATTTATTCCTTACGCAGTTTTTCCGTAATTTTGCCGGCGATGAATAATCATTTTTTTGACTTAATAGAATATACCAACCGAAGCGTTTTTCTTACGGGAAAAGCGGGTACGGGTAAGACAACATTCCTTAACGAATTTGTAAAGAAAACGAAAAAAAAGCACATTGTTGTTGCGCCCACCGGAATTGCTGCTATCAATGCAGGCGGAGTTACCATTCACTCGATGTTTGGTTTGCCTTTGCGTACTTTTTTGCCAACAACAGATCGTATTGATAGCAATATCGCCAACAATATTATTGATCTTCAGCAACATTTTAAATACAGAAAAGATAAGCTTAAACTTTTAAGGGAAGTTGAAGTTTTGATCATTGATGAGGTTTCGATGCTTCGTGCAGATGTTTTGGATATGATGGATTTTTCTCTGAGATTTATCCGTAGAAATAATCAGCGTTTTGGTGGAGTTCAGATGTTGTTCATCGGAGATTTGTATCAGCTTCCGCCAGTGGTGAGAGATGAGCATGTCTTGAAAATGTTTTACAATTCGCCTTTCTTTTTCGATAGTTTAGCCATTAAAGATATTCCATTAATCACGATTGAATTAACGAAAGTTTACCGCCAAACCGATCAGGAATTTTTAGAAATATTAAATGCAATCCGTGACGGAGATGTTGCCAATATCGATTTTGATCATCTGAATGAAAGATACGATCCTGGTTTTGAAGCAGGCGATGAACCTTACGTCTATCTTTGCTCGCACAACAAAATGGCAGACGACATCAATCAGGAAAAACTGAAAGATATAAAAGTCAGTCCAAGTACGTATGAAGCTAAACTTTTTGGTGAGTTTAAAGAAAATCAGTTTCCTAATGATCAGTTTTTAGAATTAAAAATTGGTGCTCAAGTGATGTTCATTCGGAATGATATTTCAGGTGAAAAGAAATATTTCAATGGTAAATTAGGTGAAATTTCATCATTAGATGAAAATGAAATCAAAGTCATTCTTGAAGGAAGTGAAAGAGAAATCGTTGTAAAAAGAGAAGTCTGGGAACAGAAAAAATACTCGCTCGATACCGATAAAAATATCAAGGAAGAAGTTTTGGGAAGCTTTGAGCAGTTTCCGATAAAATTAGCATGGGCGGTGACGATTCACAAAAGTCAGGGTTTGACATTTGATAAAGTGATCATTGATGCCGGAAAAAGTTTTACAGCAGGTCAGGTTTATGTCGCTTTGTCCCGTTGTCGTACTTTGGAAGGAATTGTTTTAAAATCTAAAATTACTCCCGATGTTATCTTTAAAGATAACCGGATTCTTAAATTTCAGGGTGAAACGCAGGCAAATGATAACGTTGAAAGCATTTTAAATCAGGAAAAATACGATTACAGTATCAGAAAACTGCTTCGTACACTAGATTGTCAATGGTTTTTAAAAGAAGTTGAACAATGGAATAATCTTTCAATTGTGACTAAAAGCATCGATCGTACAAAATCTAATCAATTGTATCTTCAGTTGAAACGAGATGTTTTAAATTTAGGAAAGATTTTCGAAAAATTAGAGAGGGTAATTTTCCAAAAAGTAAATCTGTTTATTGAGAATAAAGAGCAATGGGCAGAAATTGAAATCAAATCTAAGGGTGCTGTGAATTTCTTTTTTACCGAAATCAGAGACAAAGTTTTTAATCCACTAAAAGATTTTTATGCTGAAATAAAAGGTGCAAAAGGCTTAAAGCAATACAATGAAGAGCTTAAAAATTGGTTGGAAGATATTGAAGAATATCTGAACAGTTTAAAAGAAATTCATTTGCTCGAAACCAAACTTCTCGACGAAAAAAATGATAAGGAAGTTAGCATGAAAATTGCAAAAGTTCCGTCTCAGGTTCTTACTTTTCAATTGTTCGAGGAAGGGAAAACCATCTCAGAAATTGCTTTGGAAAGAGGTTTGGTAAAAGAAACGATCATCGGTCACCTTGCCAAATTTGCAGAACAGGGCTTACTGGATATTTCGAGAGTCATCACTTCCGATAAAATAAAAGCGTTTGAAGAAATGTTTTACAAAAATCCAAAAGAAAATCTTACAGAATGGAAAAATGCTCTACCAAGTAATTTTGAATTTAATGAAATCAGGATTTTGATTAATCATTTTACGTATCAGAAGGAGAAGAATAACGGTTAATTTTTTGTAATTAATCAGCAGTCACTTTGTCATTCCGTAGGAATCTCAATAAACTTAAAATGTGTAGATTCCTACGGAATGACAAACAACCGTAAATTAATTTAGATATAAATTATTTAAGTGTTTTTTTAATTTAAGAATAATAGAACTAATCTTTACTTAAATATTTTTTCCAATAGTTTTTCCCACAACACCCAATCAATTCCATCAATTACAAAAAGTAACTAATGCAATTTATTAGTTTTAAATTTGCTAATTCAAATTAGTTATAATGAAAAATTTTGATATATCCGTGCTTGATCTTGCTCCCGTAAAACAAGGAAAGACCATTCACGATACTTTTCAGGATAGTTTGTCTTTGGCAAATCACGCTGAAAATTTAGATTATAAAAGATTCTGGCTTGCCGAACATCACAATATGGAAAGCATTGCAAGTTCTGCAACATCCGTTCTGATTGGTTTTATTGCCAACGGAACAAAGAAAATAAGAGTCGGTTCAGGTGGAATTATGCTTCCGAATCACAGTTCGCTCGTGATTGCTGAACAATTCGGAACTTTGGAATCGCTTTTTCCCGGAAGAATCGATCTGGGTTTGGGAAGAGCTCCCGGAACTGATGGTTTGACGGCTCAAGCTTTGGGTAGAAATCCTGCAATCATTAATGAACAATTTCCAAGACAAATTTTAGAATTGCAGAAATATTTTTCGAAAGAAAATTCAAACGCTTTGGTTCGGGCGATTCCTGGTGAAGGTTTAGATATTCCGATGTATATTCTCGGTTCGAGCACAGACAGCGCCTGGTTGGCTGCCGAGCTGGGACTTCCTTATGCTTTTGCAGGACATTTTGCTCCCGAACAGATGGATATGGCTTTTAAAATTTACAGAGAACATTTTGAACCTTCGAAATATTTAGATCGACCTTTTGTTTTGGCTTGTGTGAACGGAGTTGCTGCAGAAACTTCCGAAGAAGCACATTTTCTTTCGACTACTTTATTTCAGGCATTTATCAACATCATCAGAAACGACAGAAAACCTTTTCCTGCTCCGGTTGAAGATATGGACGAAATTTGGTCAGCCATGGAAAAATCGATGGTTTTACAGAAATTAAAGTTCAGTTTTATTGGAAACCAAGAAGAAATTGCAGAGCAACTTAAAAACTTTCAGGAAAAATATCAGGTTGATGAACTGATGATTAATTCTCACATTTACGACCATCAGAAAAGATTGGAGTCATATAAAATCATTAGGAAAGCGAAAAATTCTTTAGTTGGATAACACATAAGTCATAAAGATTTTTTCTTGGGTTGAAAATATTTAGAACATATCATGGAAAAAATCAAAGATTTTTGAGAGGGAGAGTTACAGCCGGTTTGTTAGAATTATAAAGGAAATAATTTCTAATTTAAACATGAGAGCATGCCTATTGCACTAAGCATTTAATGAAAATCTTTGATTTTCAAATCTTATATGTTCTAAAGTGTTTTCAATATTTTAAACTAAAACTAATGTGACTCATGTGTTAAAAACTTCTTGTGGTTAAAATTTATGGCTTAAAACAAACCACTGATATTAATTGTCGATGCTTATTTTATTGATTATCTTTGCGAAAATTTAAAGTAAAAATGTCTGATATTAAATTAAATACTATTCCTGAGGCGATTGAAGACCTTAAAAATGGTAAAATAATCATAGTTGTAGATGATGAAGACAGAGAAAATGAAGGAGATTTTCTTTGTGCAGCTGAATTGACAACACCTGAAATCATCAATTTTATGGCATTCCATGGGAGAGGTTTGATCTGTATGCCGCTTCCTGAGAAAAGATGTGATGAGTTGGGTCTTGATGTGATGGTGAGCCGAAGCAGCGATCCAAAAGAAACTGCTTTCACAGTATCTGTCGATCTTTTAGGAAACGGAACTTCTACCGGAATTTCTGCGAGTGACAGAGCGAAAACAATTTTAGCTTTGATGGATGAAAAATCTAAACCTACAGATTTTATGCGTCCTGGTCATATTTTCCCGCTTCGTGCTAGAAAAGGTGGTGTTCTAAAAAGAGCAGGGCATACTGAAGCTGCGATCGATCTTACGTGTCTTGCAGGTTTGAAAGAAGGTGGTGTTATTTGTGAAATCATGAATGAAGATGGTTCAATGTCTCGTTTACCTGAACTTTATGCATTTGCTCAGAAGCATGATATGAAGATCGTTTCCATCGAAGATCTGATTCATTATCAGCTTAAAAAAGGTAACCTGATCGAAAGACTTGAAGAAAGAAAAGTAAATACCGCTTATGGTGAGTATGATTTCTTCGCTTTCAGAGAAACTTCAAATGATCAGATCCATTTTGCATTAACGAAAGGTTCTTGGACGGTTGATGAGCCTGTTTTGGTGAGAGTACAGTCTTCAGATTCTTATTTTGATGTACTGACAAGACTGAATAATGGCGAAAAACCCTTATTGGAAAAAGTAACCAACATGGTTAATGAGGCTGGAAAAGGTGCGATAATTTTCATCAACAACGTTTCAAATTCTGAAAATACATTAAGAAAATTACAGCAGTTCCTGAATTATCAGGACGGACAGCAGCAGCATCCTACTTTGGCGTTCAATTACAGAGATTATGGGATAGGAACACAGATTCTTAAAAATCTTGGAATCAATAAATTTAAAGTAATCACTCAGAATCCTAATGTAAAACCTCAGGTTGGAGGATATGACGTTGAGGTGACAGAGATGGTTCAGCTTTAATAGTGAATTGTCAATGGTGAATTCACTTCGTTGTCAATTTTTGATTAGATTTAAATTCACTTGCAAAGCAAAATTGACTTTTTACCATTCACAATAAAAAATGGCTTGATTTCTCAAGCCATTTTTATTTCTTCAAAATTTCTGAACCCATTCAGGAAATCTTTGATATTCATTCTTTTTTTACCTTCAAGCTGTAATTCTAAAGGATAATAAACTCCATCTTTTGTGTAGATTTTAAAATCGTTTTTGGAGATTTCTAAACTTCCGACAGGTTTTCCATGATTTAAAAGTTCGAATTTTCCGCCGTATATTTTTAATCCTTTTTGTTCTTCGCCAATTTTTAAAGTGGTAAAAGCTGAAGGATAAGGCGACATTCCCAAAATAAACTGATGAGCTTCTTTTGATGTTCTCGACCAGTCGATTCTTGTGTCTTCCTTGAAAATTTTATAGGCATTTTTAGGATGTTCAACATGAGGTTGAGGTCTTTCTGTGATTGAGTTTTCAGCTAAGCCGTCTAAAGTTTTTACGACTAATTTTGAGCCCATTTCCATTAATCTGTCGTGAAGATGTCCCGCATTCTCGTTTTCCAAAACCGGAATTTCTTCCTGTAGCAAAATATTTCCTTCATCAATTTTTTCATTGATAAAAAATGTGGTTGCGCCTGTTTTTTCTTCACCGTTGATTACGGCATAATTAATCGGAGCAGCGCCTCTGTAATCAGGAAGTAATGAAGCATGAAGATTGAAAGTTCCCATTTTAGGCATTTCAAACAAAACTTTAGGCATCATTCTGAAAGCAACCACTACGAAAACATCGGCATCTAATTTTCTTAGTTCTTCTAAAAACTCAGGATTTCTTAATTTTTCAGGCTGAAAAACCGGGAGATTATTTTCTACTGCAAAAACTTTTACGGGCGATTGATTAATTTTTTGTCCACGTCCGCTTGCTTTATCGGCAACCGTTACAACGCCTACAACTTTGTGATGGGATTGATGAATAGCTTCCAAAGAGGTCTTTGCAAACTCCGGAGTACCTAAAAAAACGACTTTCAATGATTTCATGGTACAAAGATAAAACTCTTGAGTTATAAGTTAGAAATTAAGCGTTATGAATTTCCATTACTTATTATCAATTACTCATGTTAAAGCGTATGTTCTAAAATTCAGCATTTTCACTTTTCCCGAATCCAGTAAGAATATTAAATTTTCTAAAATATTTTCTTTAGTTTGAAACTGTAGCTGAACCGATATTTCTTCGATTGTTGCAGGCTTTTTACCTAATACTTTTACGATCTCATCAGAAACATTCTTCCCGAAAATAGATTGTTTGTTTTTTTCACAAACGGCACATTGACCGCAGTTTTTAGAATTCTTTTCACCAAAATAGGAGAGAATAAGTTTCATTTTACAGTATTGATGATCCTCAATATAAAACTTCATTTCTTCCCATTTCTGAATTTTATTTTTCTGAATATGTTCAAAAAGCTTCCAGTAAATTCCACCGTTTGACCTTTCATCACGAGGTTTTAGAAACTTTACGGAAGCCAAAGCGCCGTCGATATATTCAAGATAATTTTTTTGCTGAAGCTCTTTTAAACGTTCTTTGATCAGATGAATGCTTACTCCGATTTTATCACTCACTTTTTGTTCGCTGAACATCACTTTATGTGTCGTAATTCCAGAAACTGAGCGTAGTAAAAGTTCAACAAAATAAGCATCTTTGGCGGGAAGCTGATCGATTTCATCCGGTTTAATTAAAAGCTCAAGCGATGACAAGCTTTTATTACTGTTATAAAAAATGATTTCCTGAGTGTGAAGAAAATTTAAAACATTTTTAATTTTTGCTGTTGAAAGTTTGGTGAAACTCTGTATCCCTGAAGTATTTAATTGAAAAACTTTTTCGGGCAGTTCAAACTCTGCAATCTGAAATTTAGAATATAGATAAGTTATTATTTTTAAAAATTCAGCTTTGTTAGGAATCTGATTTTTTAAGATCTGATCAATATTTGAAATCTCCTGCTGATTCCACAACATGAATGCATAACTTTTTTTGCCGTCTCTTCCGGCGCGACCAATTTCCTGATAATAATTTTCAATCGATTGGGAGGGCGAGAAATGAATCACAAAACGTACATTGTCTTTGTCAATACCCATTCCGAAGGCATTGGTAGAAATCAAAACATTTTGGTCGCTGTTGTTCCAGAAATTCTGTCTTTCATTTTTTTCTTTGGTTGATAATCCTGCATGAAAATAATCAACATTCTGAATTTTATTTCGGTGAAGAAATTCTGTAAGTAATTCTGCCTCTTTTCGGGTTCTTACATAGATAATTCCCGACTTCTTTGCATATTTAAGAATGTTGAAAACCTTTTGATATTTATCTGAAACTTCCTCTGAGAATATTTTAATATTGTCTCTTCTAAAACTCTTCTGAAATATCTGTGGATTTTTAAGCTCTAGTTTATTCTTAATTTCATCCAGAACTTTCGGGGTTGCCGTTGCCGTTAAAGCTAAACATGGAATCTCTGGATTGTTTTTTCTGAAATCTTTAATGTTTTGATAGCTTGGTCTAAAATCCTGCCCCCATTCTGAAATACAGTGCGCTTCATCTACCGCAATAAATGACAGCTGAATTTCTTCCATTTGCTGAATAAACAATTTATTGGTAAGCCTTTCCGGAGAAACATACAATAATTTCGTTAAGCCATCTTTACAACGGTTGTAAATAACTTCCGCATCAAATTCATCCAATTCCGAGCTTAGATATTCTGCTTCAATTCCTCTGAATTTTAACTGATTGACCTGGTCTTTCATCAATGCTAACAAAGGAGAAATAACCAGACAGGTTCCTTCCTGCAATAATGAAGGAAGCTGATAGCACAAAGATTTTCCGGCTCCTGTCGGAAGCAGAACTAATGTGTCTTTTCTGTTGATCACAGAGTCAATAATTTGTTCCTGCGAATCTCTGAAATTATCGTATCCCCAAAAATGCTTCAGGGTTTTGTTTTTTAATTCATTAAAATCTTGTGGAGAAATCATAAGGTAAATGTAATAAAAGTATCGAGACAAAAAAAGTCACGCATTGCGTGACTTAATTTTATAATAAGAAAATTTTATTATTTAGCTTCGAAGTAAACTCTTCTGTTTGCTCTGTTTTTCCATTCAGGACATTTAGTAGCAGGATCACACTCAGGATATTTAAGGTCTTTTTCACCTCTACCTACAGCGTTCAGTTTAGAAGCTTCTACACCGTTTTTAATTAAATAATTTTTAACGCTGTTTGCTCTTCTTTCAGATAGTTTTTGGTTGTACTCATCAGAAGCTCTTGTATCAGTTGCTCCAATTACAGTATAAGTACCATTTGAAGAATTGATATAGTTTACAGCATTGTTAAGGATTGGTGTGTTTGATGGTAAAATTCTGTCAGAATTTAAATCAAACTCAATTCCTTCCATATTGCTTACAGATTCTTGAACAGGTCCTGTTGGCTCAGTAGTCGTAGGTGTCAATGGACATCCTTGGTTTTCTACCGGACCAGGAACAGTTACACACTTATCGTAAAGATCGATTACACCATCAAGATCTGTATCTAAAGCTACACCAGCACCGTCAACTCTTGCACCTGCAGGAGTATCAAGCTGTCTGTCCCAATCGTCGCAAACACCATCGTTATCAGCATCTCCTTTTTTACAAACTTCAATATCCTGGTTTTTGTTAGCCAAAACATCCAATTTGTAATAGATTTCCTGCAATGGATCATGCCACATTAAGTGAGATTCGTGTTTTCCTAATTTTAAAGAAACACCAACTGTAGCGTTGAAGAAGTTATCAGAAACCTGCTCTTCACGTTGGTTGATAGCGCTATATTGTGAACCTCCACCATCGAATTCATCATCACCTGTGAAGACATACATCAATCTAGTTTCAAGATCTATTCTTCTGTTTACTTTAAATTTAACTCCGGCACCAGCTTGTCCAAAGAATGAACCAAGTTTAAACGGTTTAATTTCCGTCATAAGTCTTTGTCCAGTAGCATCTTTCTGATAAGCTCTGTATGCTATTGTACCAATACCTCCATATCCGTGTAATGCCCATCTGTATGTAGATTTGTTATCAACTCTTCTTAAAAGGTTTGAGAAGTTGATGTCTCCCAATAAAGAGATTGCATCATATTGAGTTCTTGCACCTACCTGGCTTAAATCAGCAGGAGCAGCATCTTTTGTATTGAACCAACCTTGTCTTGTTTCTCCTCTGTCGTATTGTAGATTAATACCAAAAGCATGAGTAATCGCTTTGTCAATACTTACATAAGCAGAATAACCAAATAGGTTTTTACCGTTACCGTTTTTTATAGATGTTAAATCTCCAGACTGTAAAAGTGGAACACCAACTCCGGCAGATATTGCCCAATCGTTAAATCTTTTAGACTTTTGTGTAAAAGGTGAAACGTTTGCAGAGCCTGAAGAAAATGTATTTGGATATTCGTCTGTAGAAGCTACGGCTATTGAATCTTGTGCATAGCTCACTGTAGGTACAGCCAATGCTAAGGCAACAATTGCTAAACTTAATTTCATAGTGTATTTTTTTATTTGTTAATTAAATGAATATGTTGTGATTGCAAATTAGTTGGTAGGGCAGCCATTGTTATCAGGTGAACCAGGAACCGTAACACACTTGTCGTACAAGTCGATTACGCCATCAAGATCCATATCTAAAGCTACACCGGCACCATCAACTCTTGCTCCTGCAGGAGTATTAAGCTCTCTGTCCCAATCATCGCAAACACCGTCGTTGTCATTATCTCCTTTTTCGCATACAACAAGTTCGTTTGTACTGTTATCCAGTACATTCATTCTGTAATAAGCTTCCTGTAAAGGATCATGCCAAGCAAGATGAGACATTTGTTTTCCTAATTTAAATGATACCCCCAAATTTACAGTAAACATGTTATCTGATCTTTTATCGTTGATCATATTATATTTAGAATTGGTGCTTGCAGGATCGTAATCTGCAGGACTTGCCCATCCACCGCCGTCAAATTCATCATCACCACTGATGATGTACATTGCTCTGGCTTCAATGTCAATAAGCTTTGAAACATTAAATTTAAGACCTGCTCCAAACTGATAATAAAGAGAATTGATGTCTAATTTCTGATCAATGAATAATGGTGCGCGTTTAGGTGATGTGCTCCATCTGAATTCATCATTATCATGTAATGATGTGTTGTAATTCATTAAGCCTAAACCTCCATAACCATGGAATGCCCATCTGTAAGTAGAATAATTGTCAACTCTTCTTAAAAGATTCGAAAAATTAATGTCTCCTAGTACGGCAATTTGGTTGTACTTTGTCTTTGCAACTCCTACGCCGGCAAGTTGCCCACGTGCGCCATCCATCATTCCTTTCTGATTGGTTTCACCTCTCTGGTAAATAATACTCAATCCGAAAGTATGTGAAATCTGCTTGTCTATGCTGACATAAGTGTTATATCCCCAGTTGACCTTCTTATCATAAAAAGATGAAAGATCCGAGTTGGCCATAAATGCAGCACCACCACCTACGGAAATAGACCAGTCTCTGAATCTTCTTGCTTTGTTGTCAAATTTTTGAACATTTGAAGACCCTGAAGAAAAAGTATTGGGATATTCGTTGGTAGAATTTACAGAAATACTGTCCTGAGCATAAGTAGCAATAGGCAAAGCGGCCAATAATAATAAACCTAATTTCATACAATATGTTTTATTTGTTGTTTTTAATTAAAATCTTTTAATAATATCCTCGAAAATTCCCTTTCAAAAAGATGTTTCTTATGAGGGATTTTTAACCTTTCTGATGTGAATTCTAGCTCATCATACTTCACTATATCAATATCAATGATTCTGTCTGTATAAACTTTCGAGATTGTAGAGTCTGTTGTACGCCCCATATCGATCTCTATTTTTTTCACATAATCAAGCAATTGAATAGGTGATAGGTGAGTAGATATTATTGATGCAATATTACAAAAAATATTAGAACTGGCAAACTCTACAGGATCAGAAGTTAAATATTTACTTTTTTTTAATATTAAACAGTCCTTACTTATTCTATCCAGAGCGGTATCAATATTTTTTTTTTGGTCACCAATGTTACTTCCGAGTAACAAAACCACCTTATGTTGCGACATATCGGAAAATGATTGTTTATGAAGAGTTTCTTTAAAAATGTTTTGGCAAATATAGTGGCTATAGTCATATTATGCTTCGTGTTTTTTTTCTTTTTTATTGTAATGATTGCTTTGGGATCAATGGGTGGTGAGAAATCGGTATCTGTAAAAAAGAATTCTGTTTTAACGATTAATCTGAAAACGTCTATTATAGATAGTCCTACAGAAGAGCAGCAGAATATTTTTAATATTAAAGATAAAAATACCGATATTCTGATCTACGATGCTGTGGAAGCTATTCATAAAGCAAAAGATGATGATAATATCAAAGGAATCAGTATTGAAGCCGATAATCTTAATGCAGGAACTACACAGATCGATGATCTGAGAAATGCCATTGAAGATTTCAAGAAGAGCGGAAAATTTGTTTATGCTTATGGTAATGCAGTTTCTCAGGCTTCTTATTATTTAGGATCTGTTGCGGATCAGTATTATTTAAATCCATCAGGTGGAATTGAATTGAAAGGTTTGGCGACTGAAGTTACTTTCTTTAAAGATTTTGCTGAAAAATACGGTATCGGAATTGAAGTGATCCGTCATGGCAAATTCAAGTCGGCAGTAGAGCCTTTCCTTAGAAACGATATTTCTCCTGAAAATAAAGAGCAGCTTAGTACTTTACTCAATGATATTTGGGGAAGCACTTCAGCTAAAATGGCTGCCTCGAGAAAAATGAGCGCTGATGATTTTAAAACGGTTGTCGACAGTTTATACGGAATGATTCCTGATCTGAGTTTACAATATAAACTTGCGGATAAACTTATTCAGAAGACCGAGTATGATCAAATGATCAAGACAAAACTTAAGCTTGGTGATAAGGATAAGCTTAATAAGATCTCGCTTCAGAAATACATAGATTCTTTTACTGATAAAGACAGTTCTGGTGATAAAGTAGCGGTTTTATATGCTTCAGGTTCTATCAACAGCGGTGATGAATACAACGAAATTTATTCTGAAAAATACATTAAATATATCAGAGATCTTCAGGAAGATAAGAAGGTGAAAGCTGTGGTTCTAAGAATTAATTCTCCTGGTGGAAGCGCAAATGCATCGGATGAGATTTTGTTTGAGCTTCAGCAGTTGAAAAAAACAAAACCTCTTGTTGTGTCTTTCGGTGATTATGCTGCTTCAGGTGGTTATTATATTGCGATGGGTGCAGATAAAATTTATTCGGAGCCGAATACTTTGACAGGATCAATCGGTGTTTTCGGAGTTCTGCCTTACTTCAAGGAAATAGCTAATAAAAACGGAGTTCGTTCCGATATTGTTGCTACCAATGCGAATTCGGCTTATTATTCTTCATTGCACGGTCTTACACCGTATGGAGTGAATTTGATGACCAGAAGTGTTGAAGGAACTTACAAAAGATTTGTACATTTTGTAACGCAAAACAGAAAGAAAACTTTTGAGCAGATCGATAGTGTAGGAGGCGGAAGAGTTTGGAGTGGTGTTCGTGCAAAAGAAATAGGTTTGGTAGACGAACTGGGAACTTTAAATGATGCTGTGAAATTTGCAGCTCAGAAGGCGAATCTTAAATCTTATAATGTTGCTTCTTATCCTAAGAAAATGACAGCTTTTGAACAAATCTTCAGTGATATGAATGAAGACGATATTTCTGCAAGAGTTATTAAAAACAAAATTGGTAAAGCAAACTATGAAATTCTTGAGCAACTTACCGATAAGAAACTAAAATCTGAGGTGAAAATGGAAATGCCTTACAGAATCAAAATCAACTAAATTATATTGTTTCATAAAAAATCCCGATCTGAAAAATTCAAATCGGGATTTTATTTTTTTATTTAAATTTTATTTCCTTATTGCCATTCCGTACAGCCAAAGAACAATTAGTGCGCCTCCGATAGCGAGAGCCCAGCTTCTGAAATTCCAGAAAGAATCTACGTCGCCCCAGTGAAGAACATAAACTCCGACCAGTCCGCCAATAAATGCTCCTACGATACCTAAAATAATCGTAATCAGCCATCCGCCACCTTGTTTTCCGGGCATAATCATTTTAGCAATAGCTCCTGCTAAAAGACCAAAAATAATCCATGTTAAAATTCCCATAGTTTAATTTTTTTAATGTTAGTATTGTGTTTATATTTTAGAAAGGTAATTTTTACCTCTTCTTGAAAAATGAATCTACAAACTCTGTACCATTAAAAAGCTGAAGGTCCTGCATTTTTTCACCCACACCAATATATTTCACCGGAATCTGGAACTGGTCTGAAATTCCGATAACGACACCGCCTTTCGCAGTTCCGTCAAGTTTTGTTACCGCTAAAGCATTTACTTCTGTTGCTGCTGTAAATTGTTTTGCCTGTTCAAAAGCATTTTGTCCTGTAGAACCATCAAGAACCAATAAAATTTCGTGCGGAGCATCAGGAATCACCTTTTGCATCACTCTCTTGATTTTTGAAAGCTCATTCATCAGGTTAATTTTATTGTGAAGTCTTCCCGCAGTGTCAATAATAACAACATCCGCATTTTGAGCAACTGCACTTTGTACAGTGTCGAATGCCACAGAAGCAGGATCTGAACCCATTTCCTGTTTTACAATCGGAACACCGACTCTTTCGCTCCATATTACCAGCTGGTCTACCGCAGCAGCTCTGAAAGTATCTGCAGCTCCCAAAACAACATTCTTCCCTTCAGATTTAAACTGATGTGCAAGTTTTCCGATAGTAGTGGTTTTTCCTACACCATTTACCCCGACAACCATAATGACGTATGGTTTTTTCGAAGAATCGATGTTCCCGGTTCCTCGGTGAGGATTTTCCAATAAAAGTCCTGAAATTTCTTCACGCAGAATTTTATCGAGTTCGTTTACACCGACATATTTGTCTCTTGCGACACGTTCTTCAATTCTCTCAATGATTTTGATGGTCGTAGAAGCACCTACATCGGAAGCGATAAGTATTTCTTCCAGATCATCCAGAACTTCATCATCTACTTTGCTTTTGCCAACTACGGCTTTTGTCATTTTTTCAAAGAAACCCTGATTCGATTTTTCCAATCCTTTATCTAAAGTTTCTTTTTCTTCTTTTTTAAAAATATTTTTAAACCAACTCATGTATGAATTTTCGGAATTTAGTTATTGTCGGATGCTGGATGTTGGAAGTTAGATGTTAACAATCATAATGTATAGTTTTATTAACATCTGGCATCAGACATCCAGCGAGATTAAAAGCAAAGATAACAAAAAAACTACCCAAAAAATGAGTAGTTTTTATATTGTAAATAAAGTAACTGATTATTTTTTCAAATAACCGTCAACTTCGTCTGCATTCATTACTTTTTCTTCGAAAACGTAAGCACCTGATTTAGATGACTTCACCATTTTCACCACTTTGGTCATTTTTTTAGACCCGGTTTGTAGGGTTGCTACTACTTTCTTTGCCATGGTAAATTATATTTATAAATTACTTGATTTCTTTGTGAAGGGTAGATCTCTTAAGAACAGGATTGTATTTTTTCAATTCCAATCTTTCTGTAGTGTTCTTTTTGTTTTTAGTAGAAATGTATCTAGACATTCCCGGCATACCACTTTCTTTATGCTCTGTACATTCAAGGATTACTTGAACTCTGTTTCCTTTTTTTGCCATGATTTAGTTCTTTTTAATCAATCCGTTTCTAGTAGCTCTTTCGATAGCTTCCTCGATTCCAATCTTGTTAATTACTCTCAATCCATGAGCTGAAACTTTTAAAGTAACGTGCTTATCTTGCTCTGGAAGGTAAAATTTCTTCTCCAATAAGTTAATTTCAAAACGACGCTTCGTTTTGTTATTAGCGTGAGAAACGTTGTTACCAACCATTGCACGCTTTCCTGTTATCTGGCAAATTCTTGACATATCTCGATGTTCTTATTTGTATAATATTTGAGGTTGCAAAATAACGGATAATTTTTTTAATAGACAAGTGCTTTGCAAAATTATTATTAAATTTTTATTCGCATTATTTTGAAAATGAAAGCTAAGGCTTTTTCTCAGACAGCTTTTTCTGAAATCTTTTAATCAAAAAATAAAACAATAAAAATCCTAATGCAAAAAGAGAAAGTCTTGAAAGAAAATCTCCGGTTCTCACATAAAATGTTTCACCTTCATATAGGTTTACCTTGGCAAATAAAGTTGTTTTGTCACCATAAAAAGTATCTTCTAAAATTTCACCTTTTGCGTTGATATGGGCAGAAATTCCACTGTTTGCAGAACGTACGATTTCTCTTCGGGTTTCAATCGCTCTCATCTTTGCATAAGACAAAAGCTGTTTGTGCCCTTCTGTAACGCCCCACCAAGAATCGTTGGTCATAATTCCGAGGAAATTGGCTCCTTTTTTTACATAATCGGTTACAAATTCACCATAAATACTTTCATAGCAAATGATCGGAGCAATTTTTCCCTTGTTAAAAGGATTTGAAAATGCCACTCTTTCTTTATCTGTTCCCAAAGAAGCAACCGTTCCTCCCAAATTAATCATTGCATCGCCTAAAAGTGGCTTCAAAACGTTCATGTAAGGGAAAATTTCAACACCGGGAACCAGCTTTCCCTTGTGATAAACCTCAACTTTCTGATCCGGGATAATTTGAACTGCCGAATTGTAGCTTTCTACCCAGGCTCTGTCGTTGATTTGATAAGCATCTCTTGGTAAATTATTTTTATCGAAAAAATATCGGTGCGAAGAAACTCCTGTTGCAAAAACAGAACCCGGATGTTTCGAAAGAAATCCTTTTACATTATTTAATAAATAACTTTTCTCGAAAGCGGTTTCAGAAATAGAACCTCTTCCCGGAATTGCCGTTTCAGGAGCAATATAGTAATCGATTTTTCCTTTGGTATTGTTTTCAGCTAAGGTTAACAACTCATTTTGAATCGTAATACTGTCTTTTTGATACTTTTCGTTATAAGGATCAAGATCAGGCTGCAGCATTAAAACACTGACTTCACCAATCGGTTTTTCATTAAAATTATTAAATTTCATCAAAGAAATAATCATTGGAACACCGATTAAAAGTACCGTTGCTGAAATATTGATGATTAAATCTTTTCTTTTTCTTCCGGCTTGCCAGATTCTTATGGTATAGAATATCAGTAAATTAATAAGCAAGATCCAGAAACTTCCGCCGGTTGAGCCCAAAGTATCGTACCATTGAATCAGTTTAGGATAATCTGAAAAAGCATTTCCCAGATTCAGCCAAGGCCAGGTCAGTTCCCAATTTAGGTGGAACTTTTCAAAACTCATCCAGATGGCTACCAAAAAAGCCATTCCCCAATACGTTCCCTGTGCATTTTTATACCAGTGATAACACTGGAAAACCAGGGAATATAAAAAAGAATTTACTAGAACAGGAAATAAAACTGCCATCATCGAGTGGCTTCCGTCCGGATTTTTTGAACCGTACAGCCAACCTGTTGTTACTACATTCCAGATGACAAAGCACAAGTAAGACAATCCAAAAACCACCCAGCTTTTTCTGTTGTATTTTGAAAATTTAGAAACATCATGTTCCATCATTAAAAGTGGAACGAGGGCAAAGAATATAAAAAACGGAACTCCGTAAGTCGGCCAGGAAACCGAAAGCAGCATTGCTGAAATGAGCGTAAGTAAAACGTATTTCATTAAATTAGTTTAACATACAAATTTAATGTTTTTGAAATGAATAAATTTGCAATTGATGTTAAAGAAATTTTATAAAATTGCCATTCTTCCTTTTACGGTCTTTCTTCTCTATCTGATGTTTTTCGGAATGGGAAGAACGCAGTATGAAGATCATGTCATCCGGGTAGAACCTCTTTTTGCGACTTTAGGATTTATTAAAAATACAATCAGCTGGTTTGAGATCATTAAGATCGTTGTCGGAAATGTGGTTATGTTTATGCCTTTTGGTTTCTTGGGGTGGGTTTTTCCGCGTCTTGAAAATTTGAGAGAAAATATTCTGTTTTTTATTTCTGCAATTGTTATTGTAGAGGCGCTTCAGTATTTTACACGATTGGGAATTTTTGAGGTGGACGATGTTATTCTGAATACTTTCGGTGTTTTTCTGGGATGGCAAATCAAGAGAATGCTTGAAATGAATTTTACTAAATTTATAGGTGAATAGTCAAAAAGTAAAGATCTAATTTGTCATTCGGGAGGAATCTAAAGATCGTTTTTATTTTCTCGCAGATTTTGCTGATTACGTAGATTCTTTCAATATTGAATCTGCATAATCTGTCTAATCAGCGAGAGATTTACTTTTAAATTAAAACAAATTATCCGTTTAATTCCTTCGCTCTTTTCTCTGCATTCAAAATTCCCTGCTGCAAAATTTCTTTGAAATTATTTTCTTCAAAAGTTTTCAGTGCAGCTTCGGTAGTTCCGCCTTTTGAGGCAACGTCTTTGATCAGATCTTCTAAGCTTTTATCCGAATTATTAATAAGATGATACGCTCCCAACATGGTCTGTTTTACAAAAAGTTTTGAGAGATTTTCATCAATTCCCATTTCTGTTCCGGCTTTGATCATGGCATCGACAATGTAATAAAAATAAGCCGGTCCGCTTCCTGAAAGAGCAGTTACACCATCTAAAAGTTCTTCGTTTTCCAGATAAACAGATCTTCCTGTGCTGTTCAGAAGTCTTTCGATATTCATTAGTTGATTAAAAGAAATTCCTTGTGCAGAAGTATAACCTGTAATTCCCATTCCCAAAAGAGTAGGTGAGTTGGGCATTGCTCGTACAACCAGTTTATGATTTAATAAATGTTGGATCTTTTCGATTTTAATTCCCGCCATAATCGACAGAATCATCTGGTTTTCTTTAAATGAAAATTTGATGTTTTCGGCGGTTTTCTGAAAATCCTGTGGTTTTACAGCGATAATAATTAAATCTGCATCTATTGCATTCAAATTTTCAAATAAAGAAATTTTCGATTTTGGAAATTCTTCCGATATTTTCTGAATTTTAGCTTGATTTCTTGTAATGAGATGAAGGTTTTCCGGTTTTATCAGTTCATATTTCAAAAATGATTTTGAAAAAGATAAACCCATGTTTCCGGCTCCGATGATGGCGATTTTCATATTTGTGTTTTTAATTTTTATTCGAATATGTATTTTCTGAAAACTACAGAATAATTATCATTAAAGTTAATGATTTCTATATGCTTAAAGTTAATTTTTCTCGGTTTTTTATCAATTTTACCGACAGGACTATAATTTTTGATGATAACAGATTTTTCATTGACCTCTAAAATTTCACCGATTGAAAATAATTCCTCTTCTTTCTTTTTGCTTTCAACAATGCAATGGAAATTTTGTTTTCTGATCGAATTGAAAAGTTCTTCAAAATCTTTTAGAGATGTGTTTTTGATGATTTTTTGATTCAATTTGATTAATCCTTCTTTAGAATAAATCATCTTTGAAACTTTGTCTGACAAGCCATGGCGAATCCCCGAAACTCTTTCATAAGGTACAATTTTAGTTCCAGCTAAAGAAAAATCATTGGTTTCTTCTATCATTAGAAAATCATCAGATGCTTTTACGATGAAGCCTAAAATTGAAGAATCGTCTTCAAGATTAACCTTTACAAAATCAATTCTGTCGATATGCTTTTGGATTATTTTTTTGAATTCTTTATCTGAATATGTTTTATCAGCCGCCATTATTTTAGAAATATTAAACTAAAATAAGCTATTCTGACAAAATGAATGCAGAATTGATTTTAAAAAGAAATTAAATTTTACTCCACCGGAAATTCAGGTCTTCTCATTTTATATTTTGTCCCGGAAAGGGCTTCCAGGAAAGAAACTAATGCTTTTGTTTCGTCTTTTGTTAAATTTAATTTTTGCAGTAAAGGATCTGTGGAAGGATAGAGCGGGTCTGCCGATTTTTTCTCGGGAGTCGGGTCGATTTGGTGCATTCCGCTGTTGTACATGTTAACAACACCTTCAAGATTATCAAAAAGTCCGTTATGCATCCATGGCTGAGTGAGTGTCAAATCTCGTAACTGAGGGGTCTTGAATTTCCCCACGTCTTCAGCTTTTTTGGTGACATTGTATAAACCTAAATCTTCGTATTTTCTTTTGTAATAGGTCAGACCGATATTGTGGAAAGATTCATCGGTAAGATATTGTCCGTTGTGGCAGTTCATACAACGTGCTTTGGTACGGAAAATATGCATTCCGTAGATTTCTTCGTCTGTTAGCGAGTTGTATTTTCCTTCGAGAAATTTATCAAAACGGCTTGGCTGGCTTTTAATGGTTTTCTGAAAGTCTGCGATTGCTTTTACGATCTTTTCATAGGTTACTTTTTCTGTTCCGTAAGCATTTTTGAAAAGGTCCTGATAACCTTTGATGTTCTGAATTTTTGCGGGAAGTGTCTTTACATCCATAGCCATTTCATGATGGGCTCCAAGCGGACCCGAAGCCTGTTCTTCCAAAGTTTTCGCTCTTCCGTCCCAAAAGAAAGAAGTTCTTTCGGCAATATTGTAAAGTGACATGGTGTTTCTGTTTCCTAGAAGATGGCTGTTTCCTAAAGCGACACGTCTTCTATCTTGCCATCCCATTTCAGGATCGTGACAAGAGCTGCAGGAAATCTGGTTGGATTGAGATAATTTAGGATCAAAAAAAAGCATTTTTCCTAGAATAACATTCGGTTTGTCTTGTTCTGTGAAATAAGCTGAATCGGTTTTGATTGCAGCAAATTCCTGCCATTTTACACCTTTGTCGATATTGGGTTTTGGCCATTCTGTGATGGCTTTTTTGTAGCTTTTTACTATGTCTTCAATGGTTGGATCCTGAATGTTTGATAATTCGTTTCCGACTTTTGAGGTAAAACTCCAAAGAATAAATAAAATCAATCCTAAACTCCAATAAATTCCTTTTTTCATTTTAAATTAAATATTCTTTTTTTTGATGAATAAATCTTATGCAAATTATTTTTAAACCATTAAGAATTTTAGAAATATCTCATTGATTTTTTTTAAGAATCAATACATTGATTTTAATTAAGATTTTTAAGCGAATTGTATTAAAAAGTAATTCCTAAACTTGCGCCGACAAAAATATTGTTTTTTTTCTGGATTTTCTGCGACTGATATTCTGCACTTACGAAAAATGCAGGGAGTTTTTCAAGTTTAATATCATATCTTAATGAAGCTCCGAAAGTGCTTACATCACTTGTCTGGAAAAGATAATCCTGAAGAACCCATTCGTTTATGGCTGCATTTGAAGTTGATGTAATCGCCCAGATCGATTTGTTTACGATTCGTTTTGTGAAATAAGGCTGAAAGGTTAACGCTTGATTTTCGCTTAATTTTTGCTGAAAATCTGCATTGATTCCAAAATAATTGTAAAGAAATTTTTGTCCGGAACCCGGATATAACCTTCTCTCTTTGATTTCCTGATGACCGAAAAACGGAGTCGCATTCAATGTAAAATTATTTTTTGAATATTGATACATCAGCTTAAACATCGATGTATAATCTTCTTTACGGTAAGCTTTTCTTTCAAAAATCTGTTCTGTACGTTGTGTATTGATAGAGTAACCATATTCGGTTCCTGTTTTTACAGAAGCAGAATAGTTGGCAAAGACGCCGAATCTGTGATGGTCATTCAGATTGAAAAATTTGGCGCCTTCGAAAACAAACTGTTCGTTCTGTAAATCTGATGCTTCAAAATACGGATTGTTGATCTGGATGTTTTTTGTGTTTTTAGAATTTCCTACGATTGCCTGAATATAGAAATCTTTTCCTGCTTTATTGTTGATCTGTGCACCGACCTGATAACCCAGTTCTTCGAATGCAACCCCATATTTTCCGCCATTGAAAAAGTTGTTGGAGTAGCCTAAACCAACCATCTGATAAACGTATGGATTTCCTAAAAGACTTACAAATGAGATGCTGCTGTTTTGGGTGTACTTATTTAATCTTGTGAAAACTCCGATTTCGTACTCTCTGAATGCTTTGTAATTCAAACCTGCATTTACCCAAAGATCGGAAGTTGTATTGTTGATTCTCGGATCTCTTGAACGATAGCCCAATTGTGCGGTGTAGTTGGCTTCAATTCCTAATGTAAAACGGTTGAACTTTTCAGAATAACCTCCTGCAAAAGAATATCTTTCCAGTTTCATGTCTCCGCCTACAGAATCTGCCAAAAGATAAGGTGCAACACGGTCAAAATCAAGATTTTCGTTCCATTTTAGCTTTAATTGCTTCAGACTTTCATAGCTGGCTTTTCCCCAGACTGATCTTTTTTCGTTGAGCTTTTGAAAAGAATTTACATAGATTTTCAATCCTTGATCTCCTGCACCAAGCTGTTCTCTGTAAATGTCTTTTTTTTCTGAATGATAACCTATTCCGAATTCTGAGAATGAAGTAGAACTATAACCCGACATTGAAGCCGGATTATAGTAAAACTGTGATTTTAAATTTCTTTCTGCACTGTACTGATTGCGGTAGTTATTAAAAAAATCAAGACTGTCCTGAGCTTTTACTAAAGAAAAGCAAACGACAAAAAGTGCGGCGAAAGAAGTTTTAATATTGAACATACCTATGTTTTAATAAATTGTAAACCGGGATTAGTGAGAAATCCCGTTTTTTAAGCTTGGCTGAGAATCTTTTACAAAATCCAATGTAGAATTGTTGGTGTCTTTATAAACGTTTCTGCCTTCAGAAGTTTTTCCGATCACTTTACGTCTTACCGATTTTCCGTAACGTGTTGCATCGTTGTTCATAGAACCTACTGAGGTCCAGCCTGCATCGATACTTGCCGAAGTAAGGGTTTGAACAAAATCTGTCGGGATACTGTTGTTCACGCCGTCCACGATCCAAGAATTCGGAATTTTATAAGCACTTCTTGCGGTAACATTTCCTGCACTGTTTACATAAGTGTAATCGTATTTTTGGTTCTGAAGAAAAGTACCTGTATTTTCTCCTGCCGGAAAACGTGCAATTACATAGCTTTCAAAACCTCTGTTGTGAAGGAAAAACATATCTGGAAAACCCATTGTTGTAAAAATAACATCTACATTCGGTACACTTGGATTGTCAACCTGACCTAAAGCAGGATTTGTAGAAGGGAATTCCCAATCTGCATTCTGTAGATTATAAGCTGTTGAAGTGTTTTGAGAATGGTTTATCGCATTATCTGCAACTACGATGAAATCTCCGGGCTGAACAAGTTTTGGAGAACTGCTTTCCAAAACCATCACCCCTTTTACAGGGAAATAATCATTTACATTGTAAGGAGTAGGGTTGTCATTGGAAGTTGTAAGGAAATTAGACTGCCCAATGATCAGGTTTGCTGCGTCTAAAACCTTATCTGTATTATTGGTGATTTTAAAATATCTGCTCGAATTATAGTTTTTATTGTCCGGGGTTCTTACTCCCGTAAAAAATACTTCTTCAATGATGAAATCATTGCCAAATCTTTTTGCCAAAAGTGGAATTGTTATGTTCGTTGCATTTACTTTAATATCTGTAACGGCTGTTGCTCCTACATTGATTTGTTCTGAATCGGTACTCACAACGATTCCGTTTACGGTAATATTATAAGATCCGAATGGTAATTCAATAGAATGTGCATTGGTATTCTGAATGGTAAATTCTGTGATTGCTCCCGTATTGATTTCTTTGATTGAAATGGCTAAAGTTTTGTACGTAGCGATTCCTTCCCCGGTAAAATTCATTGTTAAAACGCCTGTTTGCGAAACCGAGTTTCCGAAATCATCATCACTCGAGCATGAGGTTACCGTAAATCCGGTTGCCATTGCCGCTACTAAGCCTAATAATAATACACTTTTCTTCATGTTGATTTTATTTAATTATTTTTTTTTTATTAAAAATTGTAGGTTAATTCCATCCCGAAATAAGGTCTGTTGGCTGCTTTTCTTTCAATCAGTAAATTGTTGAAATAGTAAGGCGCACTATAATTAAAGATCCTTGTCACAAACATGGATGTTTTGATGTCTTTGTAGATACTCTTTGTAACTTTCAGGTTGGCTGCAAAAGTGAAAGTATATTCTGTAGGTAGGTTATCTGTTACTGAAACGTTTCTTACGAGCCACTGTTTGTATGTATCTGTTTTATCTGCTTCGGTAAAAGGATGTACAATTCCGTCGATTCCGTAATAAGAGATGGGTTCTGCAATTCTTTTGTCATTTCTGTTATAGTCGAAAAAGCTGCCCTGGAATGATGCAGAAATCGTCAGATCCATTTTAGGAATATAAGTGTCTATGAAAAGATTGTAGTTCATATTAGAATTTACATAGCCTAAATCATTTTGATAAATTCCGTAATAAGGAAATCCATCCGGACCGATTGAAGCATTCGGTTTTTCTATCACAGGAACAGAATTTCTCAATTGAGTTTTAAAATAAGCTCCACTCAAAGTAAATCTTGTATTGATTGCCTTAAAACGTGGGGAAGTATACCCGAATTCGATACCGTTTTTGATGGTGCTACTTCCGTTTTCGGTCATTAGATATTCAGCATTTGTTTTTCTGTCGATGTAGGGAGTATTCGCCAGATTTGGTCCGTTATTCCATTGTGAAAGGTCTACCTGAGAAGCATCGTATTGTTTGAAAGTATGAAGAACAGTGTGTTTCATAGGACGGAAACCATTTGTCATATCTTCCTGGAAAACAGTAATGAAAAGGTTATGATTCTTATATGACAGATCTAGTCTTAATTCCTTTTTGATGCTTTTAGCCGCTTCAAGGTTTTTATTTTCAACATTCTGTACATACGTCATGAAATTTACATAACGATATTGTGCATCATTATGATAATAATTCAGCTGTGTGTAATCCCAATATTCTCTGTTCGGATAAAGCATTAAAAGTGTTGGTTGTTTATAAAACTGTCCGTATCCTAAAGTAATATCAGTTTTTAAAGGAGAATTGTTGATGATCAGGTGGGGAAGATTATATTGCAAATTTAATCTTGGTTCCACAAAAACTTTTTTGCTGATGGCATAAGAATTATCAATTCCCAATTGCTTTGAAAATCTCAAACCAGTGTATAATGTAAATTTATGCTGATTAATCTCGTAGCTCATCTGGTCTCCCAAAAACGCAGCCAGTAAATTGGAAGCCGGAATGTCGTTGAAAGGTCTTGGTCTTGAATTGCTTAAATCTGCTGTGTAAGGCGAATTCATATCGTAAATTAAACCTCTGCCGTTGTTTTTAGAATATCTCCAGTCTAAACCTGCTTCATATTGATGCGAAACTCCGAAAGTATTTCTTGTACCCGTCGCCTGAAGCATTGCTGTAATATCTAAAGGTTTTCCTTCCGTTGAATAATCACTGATGTAACGAAGCACCGGAAAAACACCAACGTTTTCGCCCTGTTCTGTTGCCAATGAAAAAGATCTTGGTCCGGATAACTGTACGAGTTTGGTTTGGTCTATTTTTTCAAATCCCTGTCTGATCGCTGTGTTAAAAATAATTTTATTAAAAACCGAAGATTCGTTTAAGCTGTATAAGAAGTTATTTGTAAAACTTATTCTGGTTCTCGTCTGTTTGTATTTGTCGATTTCGGGAGCTCCGTTATCGGGATCATTTTTCTGTGAATCTATGTTGCTCGAAAAATCAATATTGGAGCGCCATTCCAAAGGATTAGACCACAGATTTCCTTTCTTTTTTGAACGGATGGATGCAGTCATTCTCTGATAGTTCTCAAAATCGTCAGTCGGATCTGCTTTTGAATCTAAAAAATCTGCACCTGCACTGATTTGCCAGTTATCGTTGATTTTAAAACCTTTTCCAACATAATATTGCTTGCTGAAGCCATCTGCTTTGAATCTCGCCTGCAAAGGAGATTCACCAATTTTTCTTTCAATTTTTATCACTCCGGAGGTAAGATCACCGTAAGATGCAGACGGGATACCTCGGATAATTTCTACTTTTTCGATGTCGTTTGTAGAAATTGTTCTCATATCAACACCTGTTGTTGCAGTTTCTCTTGCTTCTGGTGAATAGCCAAATTGTCTGTTGTCTAATGAAACCTGCATATCTGCATTAGAATTGAGTATATTTCCGTCTATCATGAATTGTGTTCCCAGAGCAGTGGTATTGTATTCTGAAGTTCGGTATGTAAGATCTCCTCTGTTTTCACGAAGCATTGGTCTGTTGTTCACGGTTAGATCGGGAGTTTTTGCCAGTCCACCGGGTAAAAGTTCCATTAGATCGGTTAAGCTGGATGGCTGCAAATGCTCCATTGCTTTTCTGTCGATGACCGATTTTGTCGTTAAACCTTTGTCTTCTTTCGAAAACATGACCAATTCTTCAAGCTGATTAATGGGTTGTAGCTGAAAATTTAAGCTTGTGGAACTGCTGAGTGTAATATCAACTTCTTTTTCCTGATAATTAGGATGATATATTTTAAGATGATGCTTTCCTTTGTTTAATAAAAGGGTAGCATTTCCGTTTTCGTTTGTAACTGTAGTTTGTTCAGAACTTTTTACGGATACATTTTTTAGTTTTTGCTGATTGTCTCCGGAAATAGTTAAGCTTAATTGTAATCTCTCATTTTGAGCAAATAAGAGTTGGGAGCCGAAGAAAAATAGTATTACGAAAGTTAATAGCCTGATCATCATTATTTTAGTTGTTCTAAAAGCAAAGCGACCGCAAAAATAACAATTATATTTACAGAAACAAAGTTTATTTAGAATGAATTAAAATAAATGACAAATGTCAGACAGAATGTGTCGATGTTTTTTATTTAAAGAATATTCACTTCTCTCTCCAGTTCAATCCCGAATTTTTCCTTTACAGAATCAATAATTAAAGTTGAAAAATCAAAAATTTCTTTACCGGTTGCATTTCCTGTAGCGTTGATGATCACTAAAGACTGAAGTTTGTGAGAGGCAACATTTCCGATCTGTTTTCCTTTCCAGCTGCACTGTTCGATCAGCCATCCTGCAGGAACTTTTACAAAATTTTCATTCGGATATCCTTGTATATTGGGAAACTGTTCTTTTAGATTTTCAAAATGAGCTAAAGGAATTGTAGGATTTTTAAAAAAGCTTCCTGCATTGCCGATTTCTTTAGGATCAGGAAGTTTGCTTTGTCTGATGTTAATAACCGCTTTCGAAATGTCCTGAATGGTAGGATTGGTAATTCCTAAATTTTCTAGCTCGGATTTTATAGCGCCATATTCCGTTTTAATGGAATGAATTTTAGATGTTAATTTAAAACTAACTTCCAGAATCACATATTTTCCTTTTCCTTTCTGCTTAAAAATAGAATCTCTGTACCCAAATCTGCATTTTTCAAGATTAAAAGTTTCAATTTCAAGCGTTTCAAGATTCAAAACTTTACAATCCACAAAAATATCTTTGATTTCTGTTCCGTATGCTCCGATATTCTGCATCGGTGAAGTCCCCACATTTCCCGGAATCAGGGAAAGATTTTCTAATCCGCCGTAGTTTTTGTTTAAGCAGGACATGACGAATTCGTGCCAGTTTTCGCCCGCTTTTGCAGTAACTAAAACTTCATTTTCATTGAGGGCTTTTTCAGAAATTCCTTTTAAATTTAGTTTAATTGCTAAACCGTCAAAATCTTTGGTCAGTAAAATATTGCTTCCGCCTCCTAAGAATAGAATTGGGAGAGTTTGAGAGTGGGCGTGTTTGAGTGTTTCAATTAATTCGTCAACAGAATTTACCTCAATGAAATATTTTGCTTTGGCTTCTACACCAAAAGTATTAAAAGGTTTTAAGGAGAAATTTTCCTGCATTTGATCTTGTAATGTTTTAGAATTAATTGAAAATGAACTTTCTATTGATATTCCTGAGGAATGATTTTTAAAAGTTCCTGTTTGAAACGGCTGAACTGATTGTAGTGAATATCGTTCTGAGAATTGACATAAACATGAGATTTTTTGGTTGTTTTGATCTGAAAACTCTCATCAATTCCGTCAATCGCCTGAATGCTTGGCGAACTTTCGATATGGTCTAAGTTTTTAATTTTAAAAGAAGAAACCAGTTTTTTCCACGTTTCGGGTTTTATGGCTGAATGCCATTCCTTGTGCTTATTATTAACGGTTTGTCCGCTTTCGAAATGAATGGAATCTTTAGTGACTTTAACGATCCTGTAGTATCCGAGTTGTCCACCTACATTAGATGATCCTATAAAAGTAATTTCTTCTTTTTTAGAATCCGAAGTTTTATCTGTGGATTCTTTACTGCACGAAACAAAGATCAGCAGTAAAAATGTTGAAAACAATATTTTCAAATAATTTATTTTTACTGCTGACATTATTCTCTATTAAAGATTAAACTCTAATCTGTATTTTTCAAGTGCATTCCTTAAGATTTCTGCGCTTTTTCTCAAATCTTCTTCTTTCAAAACATAAGCAATTCTTACCTGCTTCTTTCCTAATTCAGGATCGCTGTAAAATCCTCCTGCAGGTGCAACCATAATGGTTTCGTTGTTTAAAGTATATTTTTCAAGAAGCCATTGAGCAAATTTTTCGGTGTCGTCTACCGGAAGTTCAGCAACACAATAAAAAGCACCTTTTGGTTTAGGGCAAATTACTCCCGGAATAGAATTCAGTAAGTCAACCAAAACATTTCTTCGGTGCGTATATTCTTCTCTTACGGCTCTGATGTACGCTCCGTCATTCTGATGAGCGGCAGTTGCAGCGATTTGTCCCAACAAAACAGGGCTTAATCTAGCCTGAGCGAACAACATGGCTGCGTCACGAATTTTTTTAGATCTGGTAATCAAGCATCCGATTCTTACCCCACACATCGAGTAGCGTTTAGATTCAGAATCGATGATGATGCAGTTTTCAGCCAATTCAGGGAAAGCAAGCATAGAAACCTGTTGTTTTCCATCGTATACATATTCTCTGTAAACTTCGTCCGAAATGACAACAATGTCATATTTCAAAGCAATTTCCGCTAATTTCTGAAGTTCTTCACGGGTGTAAAGATACCCTGTAGGATTTCCAGGATTACAGATAACGATTGCTCTTGTTTTTGCAGTGATTTTTTTCTCAAATTCTTCAATCGGAGGAAGTGCAAAACCAGTGTCGATTGATGACGGAATGGCAACTACTTTTACATTAAACGTACTTGTGAATCCGTTATAATTGGCATAATACGGTTCAGGAATAATGACCTCATCTTCGTCATCACAAAGTGTCGAAATCGCAAAATTTAATGCTTCTGATCCACCATTTGTTACAATGAAATGATCCGGAGTAAGATCTGTAAAATCTAATGAGTGATAATATTCTGTTAATGCTTTTCTGTATTCGATGTTACCTTCAGAAAGAGCGTATTCCAAAACTTTTAAATCAATGTTTTTTAAAGCATTAAGAGCTGTTTCAGGAGTTTCTATGTCCGGCTGACCGATATTTAAGTGATATACTTTTGTACCTCTTTGTTTAGCCTGAAGGGCAAAAGGAACCAGTTTTCTTACCGGTGAAGGTGGCATCTGCTGTGCTCTGTTTGAAATGTTTGGCATTGTCTAAAAATTTGTATGCACAAAAATAACAAAATATTTCGGCTATAAATATAAACGCGGCATAAGATGTTAACTTATTATGTAAAGCATTTTAATTGTTATATTCATGTTAATATTTGTGAAATATGATTATTTTTATTTGTGTAATCGTTTTTGCTTTGGGTATATTTTGTTAATATCTAAATATTATTAAAAATAATTAAAAAATAATATTGCTGATTTGGAATTAATTCTTAGTTTTACGACGAACTAATAAAAAAAAATATGAAAAGAAATCAACCAGCTCTGTTGCTGGGTGTACTGGGCATTCTTACCAGTTCGCTTGCAATTGCACAAAATTTTCAAACCATGCCAATTCAATCAGGTCTTAACTCAGATGTGATTGCTAATGGAGTAGGTTCTGCTACAACTTCTACAACCACAGACGTTGATGGAGTTTCTTATGCTTTTGTTTCTCAGGATTTTTTAGCAACAACAACCAGCCCTGCTCTTACTTATGGTCTTCCAGCCAATGGGATTGTAAATAGCGTAGTAGCATCAACACCTGGTTTAAGCTACGTTTTGGCGAATTATAGTTCTAATAATTCACTTAAACTTTCTACTCAAAATGCTACCGGAACAATTGTCTTCACAACGCCAAAAGCAGCTTTCAGGCTATATATGCTTGCTACGAGTGGTAGTGGTGCTTCAACAGTTTCTGTTGTTGTAAATTTTACAGACAATACTTCGCAAACTTTTACAGGAGTGGCAGTTTCGGATTGGTATGATGCGACTGGATTTGCAATTCAGGGGTTTGGAAGAATCAATAGAGATACCAATGCCTTAGAATCCGGAAATGGAACAAATCCACGACTTTATCAGAGTTTAATAACTCTTGATCCTGCGAATCAGGCTAAACTAATTCAAAGTGTTACTGTTACAAAAACATCAACAGCTCAAGGTCATACGAATGTTTTTGCTTTCTCTGTTGATGCATATTCTACTTGCGCCGCTCCTACTTTAAATGCTGTTGGCACAGTTACGAATAATTCGGCAGCGGTTTCTTGGACACCTGTTACCGGAACAACAGCAACAAATTATGATATTTATTATAGTACAACAAACACAGCTCCGACAAGTACAACGGCTCCTATTTTAACTTCAATTACTGGGACTTCGACAACAATTCCGAGCTTAAATGCAAATACAACCTATTATTATTGGGTTAGAGCAAACTGTGGAGGTGCAACATCTCAAAGTACATGGTCTTTCTCGGGAACTTTTAAAACAGCTTGTGGTGCAGTGACATCTATGACTGAGAATTTTGATTCTTATGCTACAGGAACAACTTTACCTGATTGTTGGGTAAGACTTGTAGGAAGTACAGGTTCGTTAACAATTTCTGCAACAACACCTGCTTCAGGGACAAGAAATATATACCAGTACAGTACGGCATCACAAAGTACTTCTGTTGCTGTTTTACCTGAATTCAGTAACATTAATGCAGGAACTCATTGGCTTAGACTTAAAGCTAGAGTAAGTACTGCTCCTGGAACTCTTAATGTTGGATATGTTACAAATCCTGCAGATGCATCTACATTCACTCTTATTCAAGCTTTGAATGTTACGAATGTAAATTATGGCTCTGAATATTTTGTAGCAGTACCAACTTCAATACCTGCAACTGCACGATTAGCGATTAGAAATACTGCAGACGGGAAGAGCTATTATTATGATGATGTAAAATGGGAAGCAATCCCATCTTGTGTACATCCTTCAAATGTTTCGATATCAAATGCAACTGCCAATACAGTGGATATAGCGTGGACAGCTCCTTCAACCGGTGCAGCAAGCGGATATGAGTATTATTATTCACCTGTAAGTACAGTAGCTCCTACTTCTACAACACCAGCTAGTGGTACTTTTGCAGCAAGCGCTGTTTCAGGTACAATTTCAGGATTAAATCCTAACCATACTTATAATTTATGGCTACGTTCTGTATGTAGTACAACAAATAAGAGTGAGTGGACGTATCAGGTTGCTTTCAAGACAACTTGTGCACCAACACCTTCTTTATTTGAAGATTTGGAATCTTATGGTTCTTCAGTAAGTATTGTTCCGGATTGTTGGGCAAGAATTATAACAACAAATGGAACTCAGCAAATCAGTTCTACAACGCCAGCTTCAGGGATCAGAAATCTTTATCAGTACAGCACTTCGTCACAAAATCCTACCATTGTTGTGCTTCCTGAATTTACCAATATTAATGCTGGAACGCACAGATTAAAAATAAAAGCAAGAGTTTCTTCTGCTACAGGAAGTTTAAATGTAGGATATGTAACTAGCTCAACAGACGCTGCAACATTTGTAAATATTGAGACTTTAAGTATCGCTAATACAAGCTATGCTTCAGGGGCTGAATATACTGTGGACATACCAACTACAGTTCCGGCAAATGCTAGATTGGCAGTAAAAAATACGTCAGACTCAAAATCTTATTACTGGGACGATGTGACTTGGGAACCTAAAAACTCATTAAGTACTTCTGAAGCTCCTGCTAAAAAGAAACTTTCAATCTATCCAAACCCGTTCAACAATGTACTATTCATTTCTGAAACAGAAAATGTGAAAACTGTTAAAGTAAATGATGTGGCAGGAAGAACACTCAAAGTTATTGAAAATCCTACCAAGGAAATCAATTTAAGCTCATTGAATTCTGGACTGTATTTGATTACATTGTATTTCAAAGACGGTTCTCAAAATACCGTGAAAGCCATCAAAAAGTAAACTATTTTTGAATTATTTTTTTAAGCAGCCTTACATCTTTTTGTAAGGCTGTTTTTTTTAAATTTGTTGAAAAATTAAAACAATGCAGATTCCGGCAACATCAGCAGAAGATTATATCTCGCAAATTCCTGAAGAAAGACAGGAAGTTTTCAAAAAAATGTTTAGTACGATTACGGAAAATTTACCGGAAGGCTTTGAGCAAGGTATAAGTTACGGAATGGTTGGGTGGCAAGTTCCTTTAGAATCGTACCCGGAAGGTTATCATTGTTCTCCGGGCTCTGCACTCCCTTTTATGAGCCTGGCTTCTCAGAAAAACTTTATTGCGCTGTATCACATGGGAATGTATGCAAAACCGGAGCTTTTAGACTGGTTTGTGGCTGAATTTCCAAAGCATTCAAAAAGAAAACTGGATATGGGTAAATCTTGTATCCGCTTCAAAAAAATGGATGATATTCCCTTTGAACTGATTGCTGAATTAAGTAATAAAATGACTGTCGATGAATGGATCTCTATTTATGAAAGCAATTTTAAGAAGAAATAATTTTTTCAGTTCATTTTTAATTCTTGGTTTTCTGATTTTACTTTCAGGATGCAGAAGTTCGGTTTCATCGGGTTTAAAAAACGGAGATTTACTTTTTGTCACCGCTAAAGAATCAGGCTTGTCGGGAGCGATTAATAATGTCACTCAAAAGCAAAAAAATGCTTCATTTGATCACATCGGGATTTTGCAGAAAGATAAAAATGGAACTTTTGTTCTTCATGCTGCTCCAAAAGGAGGCTCTCAAAAGCAGAATCTAAAAGATTTTTTAAAAGACCAATCTGATGACGGACAAAAAGTTGTGGTGTATCGTTTAAAACCTGAATTTCAGAATAATATTCCTGAAGCTATAGATAGAGCAAACTCAATGTTAGGTAAGCCTTACAATTTCAATTATATTTTGGATGAAAATTCTTATTACTGTTCAGATTATATCGAAAGAGCCTTCAGAAAGAATCATATCTTTAAGTTGGAGTCCATGACTTTCATCGATCCTAAAACAGGAAAAACCAATGCTTTCTGGGAAGAGTTTTACGCTAAAAAAAATCTCAAGGTTCCGGAAGGTGAGCCTGGATGTAATCCAAATGGTTTAGCTGCTTCGGAAAAAATCGAGCGCATAAAAGAATTATAACGGTTGCTTTTGCAAGCTTATTTTATATAAGCCACGATGAACGATTTATTTATCTTAAAAATTAAGGAATAAAATTCGTGCATCGTGGCATTTTTTTACTATCATTTGATCATTTAAAGATTGGAATGGTCTTTTTTTATGTTAAAATTCAAAAATATTAGTCTACTAATTTGGTGGACTAATATTTTTTTATACTTTTGTCAGGAATTAATGATTAAATATTTCAAAATGTAATTCAGAAACTACAGTACAAACCAAAATCTTTTAGTTATGATAACAGCCAATTTGCAGACATTATCAAAAAATGTAAACCTGAGCAAAAAAGAACTTATTTTAGAAGTTGAACTCAACGGGAAAGTAAAATTCGATGATCTTCTTAGCATAATTTACCAGCAAATGGGAATTTGCTACAAAGTTCTCAGTGCAAATGTGGAATACATGAACGGAAGCAATTTTGGATCATTTCAGCTATACATCAATGCGACACCGGAAGAATCTCAGCAACTTGAGTTTTTCCTGAATAAAAATAAACTCTTGAATACCACTGTTGAATATACCTGCAGAAAGTATTCATAACTGTAAGTCCATATATAGTTTGAGGAGCGTTCAATTTATTGAGCGCTTTTTTTATTCAATTATCCGAGAAAAAGATTATTTTTAATCTAAATTAAATTACAAATTATGATCGCACTTATTATTGGTGGTGTTTTGGCTATTGTGTTGCTTTACGGAGTTTCTATTTACAATCGCCTTGTGAAACTAAGAAATCTTGTTCAGGAAGCATGGAGCAGTATTGATGTAATGCTTAAAAAACGTCATGATCTCATTCCGAATTTGGTTGAAACCGTAAAAGGCTATGCCACTCACGAACGTGAAACTTTAGAAAACGTGACAAGAGCAAGAAACCTAGCGGTGGGTGCAGATTCTGTAGAGGCAAAAGAAGCAGCAGAGAAAAACCTGAATCAGGCAATGATAAATCTATTTGCAGTTGCAGAACAATATCCTGATCTTAAGGCGAATTCAAATTTCCAGCAATTACAGGCAGAGCTGAGCTCAATCGAAAACGACATCGAAAAATCAAGAAGATATTACAACGGAACAGTGAGAGAAAACAATACTTTGGTAGAGTCTTTCCCAAGCAATATCATCGCCAATATGTACAAATTTGAAAAATCTAAATTCTTCGAACTTGATAATATTGCCGAAAGAGAAGTTCCTAATGTAAAATTTTAGAGATGAAAAAGCTTATAGCATTTCTTTTTCTCCTTTTTTTTTCTCTGGGGTTTTCGCAACATGCCGAAGATCTTGAGATTACTCCGCCTGCAGATGTAGAATATTCTCTGGGAACCGAAAGAATTATAAACTTTCATTCGAACATTGACGTTGATAAAAATTCAGGATTAAGCATTACCGAAAACATAAAAGTTCACAGTCTCGGGCAGGAAATTAAACGAGGAATTTTCCGGACACTTCCTTTGGTGAGAAATCTTAATGACCGCACTCAAAAGGTAAAATATAATGTTGTTTCCGTAAAGAAAAATGGAGTGGAAGAAGATTATCATGAGGAGATTGAAGATGGTTTTCTTAAAATATATATTGGGAATAAAGATATTATTTTAAGTCTCGGAGATTATGATTATGAAATAAAATACACCACAGAAAAGCAGATCGGTTTTTTCGAAAAGTATGACGAACTATACTGGAACGTTAATGGAAATGAATGGAATTTTCCCGTAGACAGCATTTCGGCAACAGTGAATCTTCCGCAAGGTGCTTCGATGATCCAAAATTCTTGCTACAAAGGAGCTTATGGCAGCAGTTCTCAGGATTGTTTGGCTAAAATTATTTCTGATCATTCTATTGAGTGGGGTGCTAAAGATTTGAGTTCGGGTGAAGGCTTAACCATTGCCGTTGGTTTCAAAAAAGGAATCATGATTCCGCCACCTCCGCCAACTTTTCTCGAAAAATTCGGGATTCTGATCGTAGGAATTGTCATTTTTCTAGCATTGTTGATATATTATTATACAACATGGAGGAAATATGGTGTCGATCCCGAAATGCCGACTGTTTATCCGCAATTCAATTCTCCGGATGATCTTTCACCGGCTTCTTTGGGATTTATCAACAACGAAACCTTCAAAAATAAATATCTTACAGCGGCTTTGGTTAGTTTAGCGGTCAAAGGATATGTTCAGATTATCGAAAGTGAAGACTCGGGAGTTTTTGGTTTGTTTAAATCGAAAAAATTTACCGTTAAAAAGCTTAAAAATCAGGATCAGAGCCTTCCGAAAGAAGAAGTTAGTTTAATGAACAGCCTATTTACAGGCGGTTTGGATCACGTAGAATTTGATGGGAAATATGATCCGAAAATCGAGCAGGCAGTTCGTAGTTTTGAGTCTGCACTTAAATTCCAGCATGATAAATTATTGAATGAAGGCAATAATACCCGCAAGATCTTTTTGCCATTAATTTTAATAACAATTATGTATGGTTTAGGATTATTTTTCAGTTTCAAAATATTTCCGGAAGGCGAAAAAGTTTTTGTTGGTGGAGTTTTATATGTAATTCTTTTGATTGCTTTCCTGATAACAGGATTTTTGTTTAAACTATATCCGGTTTTATTCAAAATTTTTCTGGTTATTCCGGCAGTGCTTTTGGTTTCTTTGAGCGGATTGATGTTTGCGCACAATGATTTTACCATTAATGATAATTTTAATATCTGTTATATATTCATTATTTTAGGATTTACCTCGCTGATTATTTATCAGTTTCTCATCAGAAGACCTTCGGAAGAAAAACTGAGGAAAAAATCTTTGATTGCCGGTTTTAAAATGTATATGGGAGCAGCCGAAAATCAACAGTTGAAATTTCACAATCCACCGGAAATGACGCCACAATCTTTCGAGAAACTTTTGCCTTTTGCAATGGTTTTAGGAGTTGATGAAATCTGGGGAAAAAAATTCGATGATTTGCTCAAAAAAATGTCTGCAATCGATTATCAGTCCAATTGGTATGTGGGTTCTACAATGAATCATTTTGCAATGGCAAGTGTTCTTAATTCTAGTTTAACACAATCGATACAGTCTTCGGCTACGCAACCATCAAGTTCGGGAAGCAGTTCTGGTTCCGGATCTGGTGGTGGTGGATTTTCGGGCGGCGGCGGTGGTGGCGGTGGCGGTGGCGGCTGGTAAAATTTTGAATTATGAAAAATTCTATACAGATCATAGCTCTTTTGTTCTGCTTTCTTGTTTTTGCACAAAAGGAAGTGGTTGCATTACCTGTCGAGGCCGAAGAACATACCGAAAATATTCAGGATAATGTTCAGCGTGAAAGAATTGTTTCTTTTATTGCGGATATTCATATTGCTGAAAATGCAGATGTCACTGTAACAGAAAATATAAAAGTTTACGCGACAGGAAATGAAATTAAAAGAGGGATTTTTCGTGCTTTGCCGACAATTAGGAATATTAACGGAAGAAAAGAAAAGGTTGTTTATAAAATTGTTTCGATCGAGAAAGATGGCGTTTCGGAATCATATCACAAAGAAACCAAAAACGGAATTTTCACCATTTACATAGGTGATAAAGATTCTTATCTTCAGTCAGGATATTATACTTACAAAATAGTTTATAAAACACAAGATCAGATCGGTAAATTCAAAGGTTATGATGAATTTTACTGGAATGTGAACGGAACCGACTGGTCTTTCCCTGTCGAAAATATTCAGGCAAAAATTCGTTTACCGAATGGAGCAGATATTCTTCAGAATTCCTGTTATACAGGAGTTCAGGGAAGTACCGAACGAAACTGTACTGCTCAAAATTTATCTGCTACTGAAATTATTTTTAATGCTAAAAATTTACAGGAACACGAAAATTTAACGGTAGCGGTAGGTTTTAAAGCCAATGTTTTAAAAGAGCCTTCAGGTTTTTCAAAATGGATCAGCAGAAACTGGCCAAGTCTTGCCTTAGTTTTTGTGAGTCTTTATCTTTTATTTTATTATTACACCAACTGGAAGAAATACGGTAAAGATCCCGAAAAGCCGGTTGTAATTCCGCAATTTAATGCTCCGGGAAATCTCTCACCGGCATCATTGGGTTACATTGATAAAGGAAGTTTTGAAACCAGTTTGGTAACAGCAAATCTGGTCGATCTCTCCATAAAAGGCTTTGTGGACATTGACGAAATAAAGGGAACGAAAGAATCTTATGTGACGAAGATTTTTAATATTAAAAAACTGAAATCACACGATTCTTCACTTCAAAATGACCAAAAACAGCTGATTCAAAAGCTGTTTGGCAAAAATGATCAGATTTCGATAGACGGATATTTTAATTCTACCATTAAAAATGCTATTGAAGATTTTGAAAAATCGGTTATGAAATTAACGAACAAATATCTTGAAAAAATCAGCAATAAAAAGATCGTAACACAAGCATTGAAGATTATACTGACTACATTTTTTATTGCGTTGCTCATCAATTCACTCATTACATGGAATTTCAAAATTTTACTGATGGGATCTGTGCTGCTGATTTTTGCAAGCCTTTTTGTTGCCTTGCTAATCATAGTTTGGGAAGACGGGAAGAAATTAATTTTTGCGGTCATATTTTTCTTTGCGATGGCGCTTTTTGCTCCTCTTTTGGTAATGGCGTTTGTTGAGAATGATGATGTTTCTTCTTTTGAATCCAATTGTTTTAAATTTCTGATATTTGGTGGTGTTTCACTTCTGATTTTCAGGTATCTTATCAAAAAGCCCACTGAAGAAAAAGTGAAAATGGAGGCTGAAATTGAAGGCTTCAAAATGTATCTGAGTGTTGCAGAAGAAAACCAGCTGAAATTTCACAATCCACCCGAAATGACGACCGATGTATATGAAAAGTTTCTTCCGTATGCCATCGTTTTTGGCGTTGAAGGAATCTGGGGGAAAAGATTCAGAGATAAATTACAGGAAACGGTCGATGCGGGTGATGAATCGTTTGCGAATGTTCAGAATCATTTCGGATATGGGTTTGCAAATTCTTTTACAAATTCATTAAAAGAAACTTCAGTAATGCCGGTCAGCAGTTTTTCATCATCTTCTTCCTCTTCGTCAGGGTCTTCAAGCAGTTCATCATATTCCGGCGGATCAAGCTCAAGCGGCTCTTCAGGAGGTGGTTCTTCCGGCGGCGGTGGAGGCGGCGGAGGCGGAGGTGGTTGGTAACCTTCTTCTAAATTAATTTTTAATCTTTGTATTAAAATACTGCAGTTAATTATTAAAATCTTAAAAAATCAAATTCATTTTTGTTATTAAAATTTAAAATCCTTAATGGTCAAAAATTAATTTTAAATAAAACAAAAGCGTTCAGAAAATCAATTCTGAACGCTTTTTATATATTTTGAAAGGAAATAGCTTTGAAATTAAAGACTTCAAAAACATCCATCTTCAAGCTCCCAGCTAAATTCTCTCAATATCTGCTCCGATCGCTTTCAATCTTCCATCGATATTTTCATAACCACGGTCAATCTGTTCAATATTGTGAATGATCGATTTTCCTTCTGCCGAAAGTGCTGCAATCAAAAGTGCATTTCCTGCTCTGATGTCCGGAGAAACCATGGTTGTCCCGCGAAGCGGTGATTCCTGATTTAAACCGATAACCGTTGCTCTGTGCGGATCACAAAGAATAATCTGAGCACCCATATCGATTAATTTATCAACAAAGAACAATCTCGATTCGAACATTTTCTGATGTACGAGAAGACTTCCTTTTGCCTGAGTGGCGACTACTAAAATGATAGAAAGCAAATCCGGTGTAAATCCCGGCCACGGCGCATCTGAAACAGTAAGAATAGATCCGTCGATAAATTTCTGGATTTTATAATGTTCCTGAGAAGGAATGTAAATATCATCACCACTTTGCTCAAGCTGAATTCCCAGTTTTCTGAAAGTATTTGGGATTACACCCAGCTGATTCCAGTTTACATTTTTGATGGTGATTTCAGATTTTGTCATCGCAGCAAGACCAATCCACGAACCGATTTCCACCATATCCGGAAGCATCGTGTGTTCTGTTCCGTTCAAATGAGCTACTCCCTCAATTGTCAATAAATTTGAACCGATTCCCGAAATATTTGCTCCCATTCTGTTCAGCATTTTGCAAAGCTGTTGTAGATAAGGTTCGCAAGCTGCGTTGTAAATTCTTGTTTTTCCTTTAGCTAAAGCTGCTGCCATTACGATATTTGCCGTTCCGGTTACCGAAGCTTCTTCCAAAAGGATGAATTTTCCGTTGAGTTCTTTAGCTTTTAATGAATAGAAATATTCTTCTTCATCATAATTAAATTCTGCTCCGAGTTCCACCAAACCTTGGAAATGGGTATCTAATCTTCTTCTTCCGATTTTATCGCCTCCCGGAGTCGGCATATAAGCTTCACCATAACGAGCCAACATTGGTCCCATCAACATAATTGAACCTCTTAGTTTGGCACCGTCTTTTTTAAACTCGTTAGATTTAATATAATCGAAATTGACATTGTCTGCTTTAAAAGTGAAATCTCCGTGACCATTTTTGGTTACTTTTACCCCAAAATCACCCAAGATTTCAATTAGTCTGTTGACATCGTGGATGTCGGGAATATTTTTAATTCTTACTTCTTCATCCGTAAGCAAAACGGCACACAAAATCTGAAGCGCCTCATTTTTTGCCCCTTGTGGAGTGATTTCACCTTGCAGTCTTTTTCCTCCTCTTATTTGAAATGTTCCACTCATTACCTTCTGTTATTCTTATGATTGTTGTTGTTAAATCTTCTTTTTGCGGGTTGGTTTTTGTTATTTGTGTTCTTATTGTTGTTATTCCTGTTGGTATTGTTAGCGTAGTAGATTTTGCTTTTCTCTAAGCTTTCGATACTGGTTAGATCTAATCTGTTTTCTGAAAGTTCTTTCAAATGACGGAAAATCACATCATCTGTTACATGCTCTTTATTATAAACATTATAAGACTTCTTCATATTATTGGCAATCACTTCGATCAGGGCTTCTTTTTCGTCACCTGCTTCAAGTTCGATTGCTTTTTCGATGAGCTGAAGAATACTTTTTCCGTAGAATTTGAAGTCACCCTGAAGTTTCGGGTATTCCATTCTTTTGGGTTTTTCCTGAAGTTGTTCTTGGGTAGGAAAAGGGTAGGGAGAATCTACATCTAAGTCATAATTGGCAAGAATAAATAGATGATCCCAAAGTTTATGTTTATAATTTTCTTCGTCGCGTAATTGCGGGTTTCGCTGCCCCATAAAATCAATAATAGCCATTGCCATCTCGTTTCTTTCTTCTTTATCTGAAACTTCTTTGCAACGTTCAACCAACTGTTGTATGATTCTGCCATATTCCGGCATATTGAGCTGAGTTTTTTGGGTGTTGTATTCCATAGTCTGCAAATATATGGATTAATAAAAAATATGTTTTGAAAAACTTAATTCTTTATAAAAAATTAATAAAAAATTTTAAAATTTAATTATTAAAAAGCTTTTTTATATCAAATAAGATCAGACTTCTATAAACTTTTTCCTCTGATGAGGTGTCGGCAAATAACATTTCTGATTGGCAAGTTTCATTCTGTTTTTGGAAATAATATCGTACACTTTATCGCTCAGAATTCCCGGGATTATTTTCCCCAAAGCAGAAAGCTTGTAAATGCCGCCAAGTAAACTGGCAATCTGTAATACTGCCTTTGATTTTATTAAATAATACTGATTCGGTTTCCATAAATACATCGTATTGAAAACTCTTGTTTCCAAGCCTCTTTCTGATAAAAACTTCTGGCCAAAATCCGATTGTAGTGAGGCAAACATAAACTGGTCTTTCCGGTCTCTCTCAAGAATCCATTGCACCCAGAAATTACAGATGCCGCATTCACCGTCAAAAAATACAATGTGCTTTTGTTCCCAGTTCGCCTGCATAATCTTTAGTTTTTTAATTCATTTTAAACTTTGTTTCCTCAATCTCTTTTTTGAAATACTTAATCAAATCCTGTCTTTGTGCATCTGTAAGTTTTGCATCCTGATGTCCTAAATAGTAAGATTCTAAAGGCATTTCATGTTTTTCAAGCATTTCTACACATTCTTCCATTTTACGAATCTGTCGTTTAGGTTCATAGGTTGCAAAAATAGAAAAGTTCAGATGACTTTTTCCTTCATTAATATGATTTTTCAACCACCATGAAGCCGGAGCAATACTTGAATACCAAGGGTATTGTGTTTCATTAGAATGACAATCATAACAAGACGTTCGGATTGTATTGGCAATTTCAGGCTGTATATTTTTAATACTGATAAAATCCATTCCTTTATCAACAGGAGGATTTGTTTTATCAATCGGAAAAAACTGAATGATCACAAAAGCAACCAGAATAATAATGAGTATTTTTTTCATAAATGTGAGATTTACAAAGATTTAATGTTTAAAACAAATCAAATGCCTAAAGATTAAATATAACAAATTTTATAAACTATTTGATTGTAAAAGAGAGATTTATAATCTCATTTTTCCTTGCTAAATAATAAAGGCTTATCTTTGCAAAAAATTGGGCTCCAAAAGTTGGAGAAACCCATTAATAATTAAATTATTAAACATTTTTATGTCGAATATTGTCGCAATCGTTGGGCGTCCCAACGTAGGAAAATCCACATTATTTAATCGTTTGCTAGAAAGAAGAGAGGCTATCGTAGACTCTACTGCAGGGGTAACCAGAGACCGTCATTATGGGAAATCTGACTGGAATGGAGTAGATTTTACCGTAATCGATACCGGAGGTTATGATGTAAATAATGATGACGTTTTTCAGGGTGAAATTTCAAAACAGGTTCAGTTGGCTATTGATGAAGCTACATCGATTATTTTTATGCTGAATGTAGAAGATGGTCTTACCGATACCGATTATGAGATCCATGAAATGCTCAGAAGATCAAATAAACCAACCTATATTGTTGTAAATAAAGTAGATTCGTCTAAAGAAGAACTTGATGCAACAGAATTTTATCAGCTCGGAATTGAAAAATACTACACACTTTCCTCTGCAACAGGTTCAGGAACAGGAGATTTGCTTGATGATATTGTAAAAGATTTCCCGACCACAGATTATAAAGATCCTTTTGAAGGTTTGCCGAAAATTACCATTGCAGGACGACCGAATGTTGGTAAATCTACCCTAACTAATGCATTGCTTGATACCGAAAGAAATATCGTGACAGATGTTGCAGGAACTACTAGAGACAGTATTCAGACTTTATATAATAAATTCGGGCACGAGTTCGTATTGGTAGACACGGCGGGAATGAGAAGAAAATCCAAGGTTAATGAAGATTTGGAATTCTATTCTGTAATGCGTTCTATCCGTTCTATCGAATATTCTGATGTTGTGATTATTATGGTAGATGCAACTTTGGGATGGGAATCTCAGGATATGAATATTTTTGGTCTTGCTCAGAAAAACAGAAAAGGAATCGTGATTCTTGTAAACAAATGGGATTTGATCGAAGATAAGCACACCAATACCATCAGAGATTTCGAGAAATCGATCAGAGATAAAATTGGTCAGTTTAGCGATATTCCGATTCTTTTTGTTTCAGCTTTGACGAAGCAGAGAATTTTAAAGGCTGTAGAATTAGCAATGGAGGTCTACGAAGACCGTAAAAAGAAAATCAAAACTTCAAAACTAAACGAAGTAATGCTTCCTATTTTTGAAGCAACTCCGCCACCCGCAAACAAAGGGAAATATATTAAAATCAAATATTGTGTACAGCTTCCGACGCCGTCTCCACAATTTGTATTCTTCTGCAACTTGCCGCAATACGTAAAAGAACCTTATAAAAGGTTTACTGAAAACCAATTGAGAAAACAATTCGGGTTTACCGGAGTTCCAATCGAAGTGTATTTCAGACAAAAATAAATTACAAAAACCCTTTTAGATTCTGAGAGGGTTTTCTTCTTATTGTATAATTTTACAATTAATTTATCAGAAGGGTGGGCTTTAGCCCGCCTGCATTAAAACAAAATCAATTTGGCTTTAGCCAAAACTTAGAAATATTAGTTAATTTAGGCTCAAATTTTTAATAATCATGACAGTAATCCTTTCAGAACAGTTTTCTTTGGTTAATTCTTGGATCAACGAATTGAGGAATATCGATGTTCAGCATGACCGAATGAGATTCCGAAGAAATATGGAAAGAATCGGTGAAATTGCAGCTTTCGAGATCAGTAAAGGTTTAGAGCAAAAAGAAATTGAAATTCAGACGCCATTAGATACAATCAGGGTAAAAGAAATCGCTGTTCAGCCGGTTATTACAACCATTCTCAGAGCGGGTGTTCCTTTGTTTGAAGGGATTTTGAATTATTTTGATAAAGCAGACTGTGGTTTCGTTGCTGCATACAGAAAACACGATGCCAACGATTATTTTTCAATTAAGCAGGATTATCTTACTTGTCCGAATATCGAAGGAAGACCATTGATCGTAGGCGATCCGATGTTGGCAACCGGAGCTTCTTTAATTGAAGCCATCAAAGATTTATTAACCAACGGAAATCCTTCTCAGCTTCACATCGTTGCTGCCATTGCATCAAGACAGGGTGTTGAAACGATCGAAAAAGCATATCCCAAAGCAAAAATCTGGGTTGGAGCTATCGATGAAAATTTAACTTCAAAAGGCTACATTACTCCAGGATTAGGTGATGCAGGAGATCTAAGTTATGGAGAAAAACTTCAGAGATAATTTTTTGAATTAATATCAAAATATTCTTTACATTAAAAATTTAGATTATAAAAGATTCCAAAAATCTTTCATCATATTCAATAATAAATGTGGTCGTACTTTATCTATAGGATGTTTTGTATCGGGAAGTACGGCTAGTTTTGCATTCGAAAGGCTTCTGTAAACTTCCATACTCTCTTCGAGGGTGACCATATTGTCTTTATCACCAACCATAATCTGAACAGGAATATGAATGGTTGCCAAATTACCTTTCAATGGTGGGTTTTTACCCAGATCAATCATCATTTCAGCAATTTCAGGAAGCAGCTGTTTCCATTTTGCACCATGTTGTTTTTCCAATAATTCAGCATATTTTGGAACTTTCTCGGCAATAACATCGGGATTAAGCATCTTACTTTCCTTGGTAGCCTGTTCTTCTGTCCAGTCGAATTTTGTTCCCAAAGTCATAATAGAATTAATGTTTTCGGAGTGCTTCAAAGCATAGCAAAGTGCGACATAACCGCCCATGCTGTGACCGAAAATATAAACATTGTTCAATTTTTCTTGATTAATATATTCTTGTAACTCTTCGGTGTATTTTTTAATAGTAATTCTGGTTTCCGGAATCTCACGATCTCCGTGGCCTGAAAATAAGGGCGTGTGAACTGTAAAATATTTTGAAAGCTCTTTTTTGAATGGTTCAAATACTTCGCTGTGTCCTAAAGCGCCATGCAATAAAATTAAATGTAGCATCGTTATTCGTTTGACGGAAAATTAAGAAAAAAAGTTGAGAGTTTTTGTTTGTTGATCGTTGTCTGTTGGTTCTCATTTTTAAATTTAAAACTTAAAAACCTTAAAGCTAAATATCAATTGCCATTACCAGAACACTGACTTTATTATTCCCTGATTTCAAAATTTCCCAGGCAATCGTTGCTAAAGTATTCCCTGTGGTAAAAACATCATCAATCAGCAAAATATGTTTCCCCGAAATATTCGTAGTCATTGAAAAGGTGTTTTCTGTTTCCAGACGGTGTTTTTTATCCTTTAAAGCCTGAGCTTTTGAGTAATGATTTCTTTTAATCAAATGATGATCAAAAGGTATTTTGTAAAATTCAGATAAAGTTTTTGTGAATACATGCAATTGGTTGTATCCTCTTTCTTTTAATTTTTTAGAATGAAGGGGAACTGTGACGAATAAATCTGGTTTTTCGTTTTTAAAGTCCAGTTTTTCGGTCGTCCATTCTGCAAGGATTTTTCCTGTCTTTTCTCTGCTTTTATATTTTAATTCGTGAATGATTTTACGGCTTAAGCTCTCTTCTTCGAATTGCATGAGTGAAAAGCAATGTTCAATGGGGAAAAGTAATTTGCACTTTTCTTTCAGATAGCTGTTTTCGAAGTAGCGATGATGGGTAAAATGAATCTGTTCAAAACAAAGTGTGCAAACCAGAAGATCACCTTCAATAATTCGGTTGCAGCCAAGACATCGGTTAGGAAAAAATAAATCTAAAATCATTTGTGAATTGTGTGAAACGAAGATAGTTATTTTAATTGAAAGCCTGAAGAACGAAATCTTGAAAAAAAAATACTAAAATACTTCATTTATAAATTTCCAGCTTCCATCATCCAACTTCCAGCTAAAAATTATTTATTTTTGGGTAAATTTATGAAGAAGATGAGTTTAGTCTACGAAAAGGAAATACAGGTAACAGAAGAATATATTGACGCTAATAATCATGTAAATAATGTGCAGTATGTAAAATGGGTAGAAGAAATTGCCGGGGAACACTGGGATTTTGTAAAGCATAAAATCGATTTCCCAAACGACATCTGGATGCTTCTCGATCATCATATTCAATACAAAAAGCAGGTTTATTTAAATGATACGATCACGATTAAAACGTATCCGAAAGCTCCCGAAGGAATCCGCCAACCCAGAAAAGTTGAGTTTTACTGTAATGATCAGTTGGTAGTGGATTCTCTGACGCTTTGGGTCTTCATCGATAAAGAAACTCAAAAAATTAAACGACTTGATAGTGATTGGCTAAATAAATTGTGATTTTTAATAAATATGATTACTTTCGTTTTTTATAAAACTAAACATGGAATCAAAATACACTGAAAATCAATTTGAAGAGTTCGAAAAATATGATGTTGTGTCTGATCGGGATATTTTCACAAAAATATGGACGGAACCCAGAAGGATCTTTAAATTTATTAATGATACCAAGTACGAAAAATATTATTACATATTATTGTTTCTGGCAGGTGTGGTAAGAGCTTTTGATCGCGCATCCTCAAAAAGTATGGGCGACGATTCTTCACTTCTTATGATTCTGTTTTCAGCGATTGTTTTTGGTGGTGCTTTTGGGTGGATATCTTATTATATTTATTCTGCTTTATTGAGCTGGACAGGAAAATGGTTAGGTGGAATAGGTGATACTTCTTCAATATTCAGAATGATGGCTTATGCGATGATTCCGTCTGTTTTGATTTTATTCTTTTTGTTTCCTCAAATAGCAATATACGGTCGTGATGTTTTCAGTGATATTGAATATATAGCTCCCGGCTCTTTTGGTAATATTGTTCGCAGTATACTTTCTGTTTTTCAGATCATACTTTCTCTTGCAACATTGGTTTTCATGGTTATTGGCTTGTCTGTTGTACAAAAATTCTCAGTAGGGAAAGCTATTCTTAATCTTATTTTGCCTATTTTGATAATTATCCTTCCTATTTTACTAGTGTTTTCGATTTCTAGGATTTTTTAAAGTTTTAATGATTTAATCGATTGTAAACTCGGTACAAAGGTCGTTCATTAAATATTGAATTTCCCTATCTTTGCACCATGATACGTATTACAAAAATTTTTACATTCGAAACCGCTCATGTTTTGTACAATTATGACGGAAAATGTAAAAATATGCATGGACATTCTTACAAACTTTTCGTTACGGTAAAAGGAAAGCCTGTAAATGATCTTGAAAATCCCAAAAACGGAATGGTGGTAGATTTCGGCGATATAAAAAGTATTGTGAAATCCGAGATTGTTGATGTTTGGGATCATGCCGTTTTAATCAACGGACTTTCACCGCACAAAAATTTAGGAGAAAGCCTGGAAGATCAGGGACATAAAGTAATTTATTGCACCTTTCAGCCAACCTGCGAAAATATGTTGTACGCTATTGCAGCAAAAATAAAATCTAAACTTCCGGAAGGAATTTCTTTGGCCTATCTAAAACTTCACGAAACCGAAAACTCTTATGGGGAATGGTTTGCAGAAGATAATCAGTAATTTATTCAAAAAGCTCAAAAGCGGTGTTAAAAACAACCATCAATTTAGAACCCGGTAAAAAAATATATTTTGCTTCAGATCAGCATTTTGGTTCTCCGGATCCGAAAGAAAGCAAACTGCGTGAAGCCAAATTTATCCGTTGGATGAATGAGATCAAAGAAGATGCTCAGGTTTTGTTTTTGATGGGCGATCTTTTCGATTTCTGGCACGAATGGAATCATGTTATTCCAAAAGGTTATGTACGTGTTCTTGGTAAAATTGCAGAACTGAAAGATCGCGGAATTCAGGTGTATTTCTTTGTTGGAAATCACGATTTGTGGATGAAAGATTATCTGGAAGAAGAAATCGGCTGCACTGTTTTTTATAAAAAACAATACTTTGAAATTTCCGGAAAACAATTTTTACTGGCTCACGGAGATGGATTAGGACCCGGAGATAAAGGGTACAAAAGAATGAAAAAAGTCTTTACCAATCCTGTTGCGCAGTGGTTTTTCAAATGGCTTCATCCGGATATTGCAATGAAAATAGCATTGTATATGTCGCAGAAAAACAAACTGATTTCCGGTGATGAAGACAAGGCGTTTTTGGGAGAAGATAAAGAGTTCCTGATTATTTATTCTAAAAAAAAGCTGGAAACAGAGAATATCGACTATTTTATTTATGGTCACCGACATTTGCCGATGGTTTTAGATTTAGAAAAAAATTCGAAATACATCAATTTGGGAGACTGGATATCTTATTTTACCTATGGAGTTTTTGAACATGATTTTGAATTGAAAAAATTTGAGAATTAAATAAAAAAATTACCTCAAAAAAATTTGAGGCAATTCTTGAATAAAGGTTCTACACTCTTTATTACTAATCCATATTCCGATTTTGTTGTTGCAAAAACTCGACCAAAAGTATGCTCTCCAAATAAATAAATTACAAATATTTAGGTTTGCAAAATGTAAAAGATTCATTTTGAATCAATAAGCTTAAAATTTAATCTGAAAAATAAATTGAAAAATATTTTTGACATAAAGACCGAAGAAGATTTTTTGACAGCCTGTCTCGAAACTTTCCGATTTCAATATGAAAATGTTGAGATTTACAGAAAGTTTGTTGATTACCTGAAGATTGATCCTCAAAATGTAGATGAACTGGCGAAAATTCCTTTTCTGCCGATTGAAATGTTTAAAAATCATCAGATTTTAAATAAGAATATTTCAACAGAATTATATTTTCAGAGCTCGGGAACAACGCAGATGAATCTGTCTAAACATTTTATAGCGGACCAAAATATCTATCAAGAAAGCATTTATAAAAGTTTCGATCAGTTTATCGGAAAGCCTGAAGATTTTATTTTCCTGGGTCTGTTGCCAAGTTATCTTGAAAAGCAAAATTCGTCGCTGATTTATATGGTTGATTACCTTATGAAAAAATCCGGCAAAACCGAAAACGGATATTTCCTGTACAATCACGAAGATCTGTTTAAGCTTTTGAATGATCTAAAAGACAAAAAGGTCATTTTATTCGGAGTTTCGTTTGCGCTTTTAGATTTCTTAGATTACTGCAACTCAAACTCTCAAACCCTCAAGCTCTCCGACACTTTAACTGTCATTGAAACCGGCGGAATGAAAGGGAGAAAAGAAGAGATGACCAAAGATGAATTATTGAAAATTCTACAGGAAGGTTTTAAAACCGATAAAATTTATTCAGAATATTCGATGACAGAATTGCTTTCTCAGGCATATTCTTTAGGTGAAAATATCTACCAATGCCCAAACTGGATGAGAATCCTGGTAAGAAATGCTGAAGATCCTTTTAATTATGAAAAAGAAGGCAGAACAGGGGCGATCAATATTATTGACCTGGCAAATATTCATTCCTGTTCATTCATTGCAACGCAGGATTTGGGTAAAATAATGGGCGATAAATTTCAGGTTCTGGGTAGGATTGATCATTCTGATATTCGGGGCTGTAGCTTGTTGGTTAGTTGATGGGTTAATGAGTTTGAGTGCTCTAGTGTTTTAGTGTGGTTGATATTGATCTTAAATTCTGCTATCATTTGCTGAGCAAAGCGCCTTTGCGACCGAAAAATACTCATTCTAATTAAAAAAATCTTAGCGAACCTTGTGTTAAAAAAAATTAATAGTGTTAAAAATAGAAGAACTTGTTCATGCATACATTCATTCTCAATGCGATTTTGAGAAAGAAATTGTCTTGACCAATCATTTTCAGGCAGATTGGGAAGCAGATATTCTGATCATTAATGCGGAAGGATTTAGTCACGAAATTGAAATCAAGCTTTCAAAAAGTGATTTTAAAAATGATTTTAAAAAATCGTACGTTAATATCTCAACAGGAGAAAAATTTCTGAAGCACGATAAAATTTGCTGTGGAGATTATATCTGCAATTCTTTCAGTTTTTTGTTGCCAATGGGAATGATCGAACATTCAGCCATTCCTGAACATTGCGGAATCATTGAGTTTTACCACAATGTAGACTCTTGGGAAACTGAGTTTTATCTGATTCGAAAACCTAAAACAGTTCACGAAGATTCTTACTGGAAATTGACAGATAAAGACCTTTTCATCCGAAAAATGGCCCTGAATCTATTACAGCGTAAATTGGAAATCAAAGGAAAACACGAAGAACTCATCTTTAAAAATCCGTTTGATATCAAGAAGACAAAATAAAAATCCCGCCAAATGACGGGATTTTGTAATATTAATTAATATTTATTCGGCAATAGCCTCAGAATTTTTTTGCAGTAAAAACTTGTAGATCAATCCGCCAACAATTCCACCTAAAATCGGAGCTGCCCAAAACAGCCAAAGCTGAGAAATAGCATTTCCGCCAACGAAAACTGCCTGAGAAAGTGATCTTGCAGGGTTTACAGAAGTATTGGTAATCGGAATAGAAATTAAATGAATCAATGTTAACCCTAAACCGATGGCAATTCCTGCAAATTTTCCGTTAGCTAATTTGTCAGTTGCTCCCATGATGATGATCAGGAAGAAAGCAGTCAATAAAAACTCTGTTAAAAATGCTGCACCCATAGAATATCCTTTGCCAAAATAAACAGCATCACCGTAAAAATTGGTGGCAAAAGCTCCCGGTCCTGAAAAATCGGGGGTTCCGGAGCCGGAAAGGATAAAATATAAAACTCCCGCAGCAGCAATTGCTCCTACGCATTGTGCTACAATATAAGGAACAAGTTCTTTTGCAGAAAACCTTCCGCCGGCAACTAAACCGAAGGAAACCGCAGGATTAAAATGTCCTCCTGAAATATGCCCGACTGCATAAGCCATGGTGAGAACTGTAAGACCGAAAGCCAGAGCGACTCCTATTAAAAGAATTCCCAATTGTCCGTTTGAAGAAGGAGCGATTTGTGAAGCAAAGATGGCGCTTCCACAACCGCCGAAAACAAGCCAGAATGTGCCGAAAAATTCAGCAAAAAGTTTTTTTATCATAATGTTTATTTTAAATGTATTTCAAATTTAAAATTAATATCTTAATTTAAGATGATAATTTTTAAATATATTTATAGATTGTGGGGTTTTTAGTTGTGAATTTAATAATATATTCATTTGTTTGATAGTGATATATTTCACATAATTTTAAATTGTAGTTGATTTTTATAACATAAATGATTATTTTTAGTTTATAAATTTTTAAAGTCTCTTGAATGAAAAAGTTTCTGTTAATAATTCCTGTTATTTTTTCACATACTTTTCACGGTCAGAAATCGGCAAAATCTTCACCTTGTTATGATTTGAATGAAGTTTTGAAAGTAGAGCCGACTCCTCTCTATAAGCCACATCTGGATGCCTCAAAAAGTTTTAATGTAAAAATTCTCAAAACTACAGGTACAGTACAGAAATACATCAATAGCGGGAAATTTCATTCCGTTAATAAAAAAGGAAAGGGTTACCGAGTTCAAAAACTGGATTACAGCAGAGCCTGGCTGGTTTCAAAAGCGTATCTGAATTTGGAAAGGATTGGCAATAGATTCAGTAAAAATACAGGTGGAGCTTATTTTACAGTAACTTCTATCACGAGAACGCTTGAAGATCAGTGTAAACTACGAAAAGTTAATTCGAACGCAAGTTTGGGAATCAGCTCTCATAATTACGGAAATTCTTTTGATATTTCTTATGTAAGATTTAATGGTGTTCATAGACCGAATCCTAAGTTGGAATCTGCCCTGGAAAAGGTTCTGAAATATTATTACGATGCAGGACGCATTCATTACATCAAAGAAAGACAGCAAAGCTGTTTTCATGTGACGGTGAGAAATTATTAAATTGCTTTTAATTGTAAAATATTTGTGCAGTGAGGTTTTTAATGAATAAATCCTAAGTTAAAATTGGTTTTCTAAAAACTCTTTGAAATTTTTTTAAGAGAAAAAAATGAACCTATTTTCATGTAATTGTGAGAAAATATTAATTTATTTTTATTTATTCATCGGATGTTTGCGCAGTTTAAAGGGATTCAATAAATTTATCGCGTAAACCTTTAAAAAAACTTTTAATGCAAAATTTGAACAGGGAACAGTACACTGCTGCAGTGGAAGGATGGATCTATGCTAAAACTGATCCAATAAGACTAAACGAACTTTTTCCCGAAAACTACATTTTCAATTTTACAACCGAGCAGGTAGACTGGCTTAGAAAAGCTAACGCTAATAAAGAGTTTTGCGCTGAAATCGGAGTGATGGAAGGCAAACTGACTGTAATGCTTTGCCCGCTTGACGAAAAAGGCAACAAAATGGAAGTAGGTGAAGTTCCTTTCTCTGTTTTTGAACCTTTGGAGGAAGATTTGAAACTGACGGAAATTCAAACCTATACGGTGGTGAAAAATGCAGTTCTGTCAAAAGAAATGCGTAAGGTCGATAACGATTCAGACATGTTTTTTCCGGTTGCAGGTAAACCGATTATGGATCAGGATATAGCGATTGACTGTATCGAATCCTGGAAGGAAAACGGACAAGACTGGTTTTATGCTGAGTACAAGCAAAACGGAGGCAAAAGTATCTTCAATAAATTCTATGTTCCGTTTGATAAAATTTCTAAGGCAGAAACTGAAGTAAGTTTTGTTTGTTCTTTCGGGCTTAAATATTCTGATATTTATCAAAAGCAGCTTCCTGCACTAATTTTTATTTCCTTTATTAAGAATTTAGGTGGAAGTGTAGAAACAATTTCCAATACTTTTGATTATGCAAAACCTTGTCCGCCAGTTTGCAAAATTCCTGATTTGGGAATTGAATAATGAATTCAAATGGTAGATTTTTATAAAACATTTTTGCTTTTAAATTACGGATTGCTTGCATTAATAGTTTTCCTTATTTTTTGGAAATTTACCATATTAAGTCAAAAAGAAAGACAATATACATATTATATTGTTTTTCTTTTTCTTGTTGAGTTGGTCGGTTTGATCTTAGCGTATATATTTGAATTGCAGGATACATCATTTATCTATCAATATTATATAGCTGGAGAATTTTTACTGATAACCAATATATTCATAAAAAAATTAGATTTACCAAAATATACATTAGTAATCTCATCAATTATTGGGGTGATATTTTTAATTATCGCTAATATTCCTGAAATTAATTTCAATCTTGATGAAGCCAAAGTTGCATCCAATATTGTTATTATTTGTTTAGCGGGATTTACTTTATTGAAACAGGTTAAAGATGATAACAGTTCAAACAGATTTATCTTAGTGGATGCAAGCATTTTCTTTTATTATTCGGTTTCTATATTCATATTTATTATTCAACAACAATTACAGAATCTTTCAGAAGATAATTTTTATATGATTTTGGGAATCAACACAGTTTTGTCGAGTATTTTATATAGTTCATTTATTTATACATTTTTAAAATTAAAGAAGTAACACTCAATATCAATCTGCTGGTTTTAATAATTGTCACCTTGGCGATTATTGTATTTTTTATATTGATATTATATAAAACTTTTATTGATCGTATTGTCAGAGAAAAAGATTTGCAGAACAGAGCTGAAATTCAGCATCAGAAAGAATTGGCTTTAGAAAATACGAAAGCACAGGAAGAAGAACGGAAAAGAATTGCCATTGCAGTTCACGATGATATTGGCAACAGGCTCAACATTCTTTCATTATGGCTCAATAATCTTGACATTGAAGATGATTCTGCTTCAGAAGTGATTTCAAATCAGATTTCTGAATTAATAGACAATACAAGAAGCATTTCGCATTCGCTTTATCCTGTAAATCTTGAGAAATTAGGCTTAATTTTATATATTGAAGAGCTGATTGCCAATTTATCGGCAAGGATCAATATTTCAATGCATCTCTCTCGCTATATTAAAAAGGATATGTTTGTTGAGGTTCAGATTTATCGAATTATTCAGGAATTTACGACCAATGTTATTAAGCATTCGGGAGCAGAAAAAATTGAAATTGCAATAAAAGAATTTGATAATTTTACTGCAATCGTTATTTCCGATAACGGAAAAGGTTTTGACTATGAAAAAGTAAAAAAAGGAATGGGAATCAAAAACATAGAATCCAGAATCAAATCGATGGATGCAGAATTTAAATGGAAAAGTGTGCCCAATAAAGGAAGCCGACTAATTTTTAAAATTAATAAAAACAATGAGTGAGCAGATAAAAATTGCTTTGGTAGACGATGAACAGTTGATTCTTGAAGGGGTAAAAATGTTACTTTCAAAAGAAAAAAACTTCTCGGTAACGATGATGGCGAATGATGGAAATGTCTTCCTCGAAAATCTCGAAAATCTTTCAGCAGAAGACTTTCCGGATATCGCTCTCGTTGATGTACAGATGGAGCCGATGAACGGTTTTGAGCTTGTGGAGATTTTAAAAAACAAATATCCTGATCTCAAAGTTATTATTCTTTCGTCACACTACAAGACATCCGTTTTAGGGTATATGGTCAAGTTGGGAGTTTCTGCATTTCTGCCGAAAAATTCCAACAAAAAATTATTCATAGAGGCGATTGCAAAAGTCTATAAAAACGGGATCTTTTTCACCAATGAAGATCATGCAATGCTTCTTTCCTATATGAACAATTCTTCAAAAAAGAAATCACTTTTTGAGATGAATGATGATCTTTCCGATAGAGAGCGTGAAGTAGTGAAGCTGATCTGTCAGGAAATGACCAATCATGAGATTGCCGAGAAACTCTTCATCAGCCCGCGAACCGTCGAAAGTCACAGACAACGTGCAATTGAAAAAATTGGTGCTAAAAACACCGTCGGAATAGTGATCTACGCAATCGTGAACAATATTTATTCTCTTGCGTAAAGCGTACTCAGTATAAATACGGATTTTTCTATTTGGTAGATTATACGTATCGGCAATCAAAATATTTTGTCTTATTTTGCGTTGTTCTTTTGATGTTCTACATGAAAAAAACTGATGAAATAAAAGTTCTGCTGAATTTCAGAAATTATATTCTAGGCAAACGTTTTTTTTAAAATTTAGCAGTGAGCTGTCGTTTAGGACGGCTCTTTTTATTTTCCTGTCTTTCATTTCTTTTCCGTATTTTTGCACCCGAAAAAGATTCATATTCATTATTCACATTTAATATTCATTTCAAATGCTTTCGGTTCAGGGTTTAGGATTACATCATTCGGGTAACTATTTGTTTCAAAACGTCAATTTTACCATTAAAAAAGATGATAAAATTGGGTTGGTTGGTAAAAATGGAGCGGGGAAATCTACGCTTTTAAAAATGCTTTCCGGAGAAATCAATTTCTACGAAGGAAATGTTGTTCCGGAAGGAAATATTACGATTGGTTTTCTAAAGCAGGATCTTGATTTTGTGAAAGGCAGAACGGTTTGGAATGAAACAATGCAGGCTTTTGAGCAAATCAATGCATGGAAAGATGAACTGGAAGAAATCAATCATCAATTGACCGTAAGAACCGACTACGAAAGTGATTCTTATACCGATTTGATCAACAGAATGACTGATCTGAATGATCTTTTGATGCATCATGATGCTTATAATCTGGAAGGTGACATCGAAAAAGTTCTTTTTGGTCTTGGTTTTAAAGCAGATGATTTTCAAAAAATCACCGACGAATTTTCAGGGGGATGGAGAATGAGAATCGAACTGGCCAAATTGCTTCTTCAGAAAAACGATTTGATGCTTCTCGATGAGCCTACCAATCACCTCGATATGGAATCCATCATTTGGTTGGAGAACTTTTTGAAAGATTATCCCGGAGGAATTGTTTTGGTAAGTCACGATAAGCAGTTTATGACAGCGGTTTGTAACCGTACTTTTGATGTGAACAACAGAAAAGTTGACGATTACAAAGCCAATTATTCCAAATATTTAATCATGCGTGAAGACCGCCGTGAAAAACTGATTCAGGCTAAAAAGAATCAGGATGCGGAAATCAAGCAGATGGAAGATAACATCAATAAATTCCGTGCAAGTGCTACCAAAGCATCTTTTGCCCAGTCTTTGATTAAAAAATTAGATAAAATAGAACGTATTGAAGTGGATAACGAAGACGTTTCTAAATTCAATATCCGTTTCGTACAGTCGCAGATTCCCGGAAAAGTTATTTTCGAAGCTGAAAATCTTGGGAAAGCTTATGGTGAAAAGCAGATCTTTGATGATGTTGATTTCATCGTACAACGTGGCGACAGGATTGCCCTTCTTGGGCAAAACGGGCAGGGGAAAACCACTTTAGCAAAAATTCTTGCCGGAGACATCAAAGATTATTCAGGAAACTGGAACTTGGGTCACAACGTAAATATCGGTTACTTCGCCCAAAACCAGGAAGAAGTGTTAACGCCTAATAAAACCGTTCAGGAAGAAGCAGAAGACTCTGCTACCGAAGAAACGAGACCAAGAGTTCGTGATTTATTAGGATCTTTCTTGTTCCAGGGTGAAGCGGTAAATAAGAAAACAAAAGTACTTTCCGGAGGTGAAAGAAACCGTTTGGCACTTTGTAAATTGTTGCTGCGTCCGTTCAATACGTTGATTATGGATGAGCCTACCAATCACCTGGATATTCAGTCTAAAGAAATTATCAAATTAGCTTTACAGAAGTTCGAGGGTACTTTAATTGTCATTTCGCACGACAGAGAGTTTTTACAGGGACTTTGTGATAAAATCTATGAATTCCGGGATGGTAAAATGAAAGAATTCTTAGGAGATATCAATGAATATCTTGAATTCAGACAGAAAGAATCCATCAGAGAGATTTCTGCCGAAAAAGCTAAACTTCATGGTGAAGAGCCCAAGGTTGAGGTAAAGGCTAAAAAAGTTGAAGAACCAGCAACTAGCAACCACCAGCCAACCATTGTCAGCAAAGAACAAAAAAGTATTCAGAATAAACTGAAGAAAGTTGAAGAAACAATTTCTGAGCTTGAACTAAAAATTGAAGAATTCGAAGCTTCTTTTACTAAAGAAAATCCTTCTGAAGAAACTTTAGAAAAATACAATAAAACCAAAGAAGACCTTGATCTTGCATTACAGGAATGGGAACATTTGGGAACGCAGTTAGATTAATTTTTAAATTTAAAATATTGAAAGATGGACTTTGGTTCATCTTTTTTTGTGAGATATGTGATGTACCTAAAAGAAGTTTTCTCCATCAGAAAATCTCGTGATGAATATTGCTCCGTAGGAGCAATCTGTTAATAGAATGTACAATTAAAATGTTCAGAGAGCCCCTTAGGGGCGACCTGAAAAAAGCTTTAAAATTTTTTTGCTCCGTACGAGCAAAACCTTTGTAGCATAATCATTTTATCAATATTTGAGCTCCGTAGGAGCGAAACTTTTTAACTGTAAATGGCATAATCCTCTTTAAATTATTAAAATTTAATCTTTATGTAAAAGGCTTTCATTTATTTTTTATAATTTTGCCAAATGATTTTCAAGGAAAGCCGACAACTAAAAAGCTTTATCTCAAAACTGATGTTTGGGATTTACTTCTTTGCGTTGTTTTCGTCAAGCTTTCACAATCATGATTCAGGAGATTTTAAGCATTTTAATCTTAAAAAAACCGAAAATTCTATTTCAAAATCTGAAGCTAAAGAAAAAGCGGGCGACTGTTTGGCCTGTCACTTTTTAGCAACAGGAAATACTCTTTTACCGGACGAATTTAGTTTCACTTTGATCAAACATACTCATGAGGCAGAGCAGGTTTTTGCTGTACAGGAAAAAATCTGGTCACAAACTAAATTTACCTTTCAACTTCGGGGACCTCCCGCAATTTCATAATCAATAGATTCTTTTCCGGATTTTTTTGCTTTAAATTTTTCAAGATTTAAAAGTCGTTGAGTGTAGTAATTTTATATTGATTACTAATATTTCTCTGACCTAAGAAGCTGAAGCGTTAGGAAAATTGAAATTCAATCCGTTAAAAAATTCCCACTGTTTGAGTGAGCATCATTTTTTGTTTCGAAACCGTAATTTTAATTGCGAACGAGTTTTGGGGATTTTAGGATTTAATTTAAATTTTTAGCGGAAGATTCTAGTCTTGAATTTTTGGTACTTTTTGCTTCAAGGCAAAAGTACAAAGCAAAATCCAATTCAAAATTTTAACGAAAGTATTTTCATGTCGTTCATTTAATAATGAAATGATCTGATACATACGCAATCTATCTATTTACAATGAAATTGATATATAGTTTACTGCTTATCCTTTCAGGATTTGCATTTACAAACGCACAGAAAACGTATACGGTTGAAGGAACTGTTCAGGATTTTCACGATAAAACCATGCTCGAAAATTCGACAGTAAAAATCGGCGATTATACTACAAAAACAGATAAAAAAGGTAAGTTTTCATTCAATAATATTCCTGCAGGAAAATATCAGCTCATTGCAAAGCATCCTCTGTGCGATGATTATACTGAAAATGTGGGAGTCGACAGAGATTTGCATTTAGCCATTACTTTAGAACATCACATTGGTGATATCGAAACCGTTACCATTCACGGAAGTCACAAAACTAAAGGTTCAGTGATTATGAGAACGCTGGATAAAACTGAAATCGAAAGAAATTCCACGGAAAATCTTGGGAATTTATTGACAAGAATTTCAGGGGTTACAGCACTGAAAACAGGAAATAATATTTCAAAACCAGTGATTCGTGGTTTGTATGGAAGCCGGATTTCTATTCTAAACAATGGAGTGAAAATGGCAGAGCAGGAATGGGGAGTTGAGCACGCTCCAAATGTTGATGTGAACGATTTTGAGCACATCGATGTTATTAAAGGTGCAGCCGCCTTGAAGTACGGAAATGAAGGAGTAGGTGGAGTTGTCGTTTTGGAACCTGCAGTTTTACCAAAGAGGGATACCATTATAGGAAGTCTGAAACTTTCAGAGATTTCTAATGGAAGAGGAGGAGAGATTGCTGCCAATGTTGCAAAAACCTGGGAAAACCAATGGTTTGTAAAAACAGGAGGGAGCTACAGAAAGACGGGAGACCAATATGTTCCGCAACATACATTGCAGAATACAGGTCAGGAATTTAACTCGTTTAATTTCTCTTTCGGAAAGCACAGTTTTTTACAAGGGTTTGATGTGTCTTATAGTGGGATCAACCAGGAATTTGGGATTTACAAAGGTGCACACTTGTCGAGTCCGGAAGATTTTTACAATGCAGTGAATTTCGGACAGCCTTATTATTTGGACGATTTTAGTTATGGTATGGTTAGTCCGAGACAGGTTGTTGAACATCAGATTGCTAAGATTTCTGCTTATAAAAGATTTGCTGATTTTGGGAAGTTGACTTTCCAATACAGTTTCCAGCATAACAGAAGAGAAGAGTACGACATCAGAAGAGCAGAACGTGCCGATTTGCCCTCAATGGATTTGCGTTTGATTACGCATTCTGCAAGCTTGATTCATTTGCTTGAACGTAGAAATTGGAGTTTAGAAAGTGGGATTTCAGGAACTTTTCAGGATAATTTCCCTGATCCAAGAACAGAAGCAAGAAGATTAATTCCTGATTATTACCGATATGATGGAGGCGTTTTTTCTGTATTTAAATATAAATTTAATTCAAAATTAAATGCAGAAGCTGCTGCGAGATATGATTTCAGCAGATATGATTCTTATAAGTATTATGATTCTGATAAATGGAATGAAAACTTTGCAGACCTTTTTCCGCAGTTTTTTGTGAGTGAATCTGGTAGTAGAACATTAACGAGACCGATTTTAGATTATCATAATTTTTCAGCGAATATTGGATTAGATTATAAGCCAACTCAAAATCTTGAACTTAAACTTAATCTTTCAAGAGCAGACAGAAGCCCGAATGCAGCTGAACTGTTTTCAGATGGGTTGCATCATTCTGCGGCGATGATGGAAGAAGGTAATTTAAGTATAAAGAAAGAAACCGTTTATAATGTAAATCTATCTTTAGCAGCGCAGTTTGATGTGTTGAAAGGTCTTCATATCGAGGCGAGTCCTTATTTGATGATGTCTGATAGTTTTGTGAATCAAATTCCAACAGATTTACAGAATACAAGTAGAGGAGTTTTCCCGGTTTGGACGTATCAACAGATTAAAGCTAGAATTTATGGGATTGATGCCGATGCCGAATTATCAATTTTAGACAATTTAAAATGGAAATCAGGATTCAGTATTCTGAGAGGTGACGATCTTTCGAATAATGAACCGCTGATTTTGATGATGCCTGCAAGACTGAGAAACTCAGTTGAGCTTACTCTTAATAAACCTAAAAATTTCTATATCGCTCTGGAGAATGAAAATTCATTTAAGCAAAACCGTTTTCCGATCAGAGATTTAGCGGTGACTTTTATTAAAGACGGGGTGGAAAGAAATGAAATCGTTGATTTTAGTTCTACACCTGCAGCGTTCACCATATTTAATGCTTCTGTTGGAGCAGATTTAATCAAAAATCTGAATTTAAACTTCAGAATCAACAACATTTTTAATGTAGAGTATAAAGAATATCTGAACAGACTCAGGTATTATATGTACGAACCCGGAAGGAATTTCGTCGTGACTCTTAAATACAATTTCTAATTATTTATAACTTAAAATTTAAAATTAAAATGAAAAAATTTATCAATATTACATTAGTTCTTTTTGCTGCACTTTTTGTGTTTTCTTGTAGATCAGATGATGATGCAATTCCTGAAGATGTTCACGAGCATGATGAAATCGGGAAAGTGGTTTTAAAATTGACCAATAAAAACGACGCAACAGATATTCAGACTGTAAATGTAATTTCAGGAGTTGCAGACGGTCATTTACATTTACATGCAGGTGACACTTATTTGGCAGAATTAGATTTCCAGATCAAGCATGATGATCACTATCATTCTTCAGATGAAATCGAAGAAGAAAAAGACCACCACTTTATTACCTTCAGTCCCGCAAATGCGGATATTGTTGTGCTAAGATCTGCCAATGATATTGTAAGAACAGACGGGAATAAATTAGGACTAAGAACAGAATGGACAATCAATTCTACTCAGGCAACAGGAAAAATGAATATCAAATTGATTCACGGTCCTACTTCTGTTAATCAGAATTATCCTTCCGCAACCAATCAATTAGGTCAAACTCAAGGTGGAGAAAGCGATGTAGATATTACGGTTGACGCACATTAAAATCTAATTAGACAATTTTTAATATTATATTTAAAATAATAGTCGGTTAAATAATAAAACTCGTAACTGTATTAATATAGTTACGAGTTTTTTATGATATTTTTGTCTTTAAATAGACTTTTAATTATAATACAATTTTTCCAATGTTAAAAATTTCTACTGTAATAAATACTATAAAGAGCAGGAAGGAAAGGGAAGAAGATGAGATAGAGTATGAGAAAGATCATTTATTCAATACATATACATTAGTTCTTGTATTTATTTTGATATGTAATATTATTCTTAATCTCTTTATTGATCAATTACTATATGCAATAATATTTTTTGGTTTGACAATATTTCTATTTATTACATTGCTAATACCTAATAGAATAAGGTTTAACCGATTGAATTTAATGTCAATTTTCTTTTTTTTAGGGATAATAGTTTTTTTGTGTGATATAGCAAGTGGTAAAGGAGCTATGAGTTATTTATCTTATATTTCTTTAACGACTGCCGTTGGATATTTTTTTAATTATCAAACGGATAAGCCTATCATATTTTCACTTATCAGTTTATATATTATTCTTTTTTTAATCAATATTCTTACAGGTTATACTTTGTTTCCTTTCTTGCATCAGAATTTAACTCAGGAAAAAGAAATGTATATAAACATATATAAAGTTCTAGAAGTTTCCGTATTTGCTTTTTTAGGAATCTATTTTACCAACAGGAGGGAGAGAATATTAGTAAAATATTTTATGGAAAAAGAACGGTTAAACGAAATGATTAAGAAAACAGATAAATTGGTTTTTACAGAAGATTTATATCAAATAGCTATTAATGGAAATACATTATTTATTCCCTATTTTAAATCTCAATTTCCAGATTTTTTTGATAATATGTTAAAATCCCATTCTAATATTATTTCATCTGAATTGAAAATATGTGCATTGATGAAATTAAATTTTACCACCAAGGAAATAGCAAGAGCCACCAATTCTACTGTCCGTGCTATTGAAAATAAAAAATATAGAATTCGGAAAAAATTAAATATTTCAACGGAAATAGATATTAATGTATATATCATTAATAATTTTTAGATATTTTTAATGTGTTTATTATCAATGTTTTGCAGGAGTGAGTAGCTTTAAGTATGTGTATGAGTATATATAAGTAATCGTTTTTTGTATTCCTCATTTTTTTGATAATAATTTTATCAGCTCTAAAAATTATCACTTATGAAAAAAAATTTATTTATCCCATTTATTTTAATGTTTAGCTGCTCATCGTATTTTGCTCAGGTAGGGATTAACACGACAAATCCTCAAGGAGTTTTTAATATAGATGGAGCAAAAGATAATCCTGCAACCGGAATACCAACTGCAGCTCAACAGAATAATGATTTCGCTGTAACTTCTACAGGTAGTGTAGGAATAGGAATAACGGTTCCGGATAATAGTGCAAAACTGGATATAAATTCCATAAACAAAGGAGTACTTTTACCAAGAGTTTCGCTTAGCAGTGCAACAGATCAAGCTACAATTCCTTCACCTGCTACAGGACTTTTAGTATATAATACGGGAACTTCAGGTCTTGGATACGTTGGGTATGTTTTCTGGAATGGCACTGAATGGAGAACTTTCAACAATTCATCAACTAATGCTGGAACTATTGGTACAATCTCATGTACAAGTGTAAGTTTATCCCCGTCATCGTATACTTCGGGTACAGCTTATATTGGGTCAATGACAGTGCCATATACAAATGGAGATGGGGGAGCTTATCCCGCTCAAACTATAGGTCCAGTTAATGGTCTTACTGCAACAATTGCTTCAGGAAATTTTAATATAGGTTCAGGAAATTTAATTTATACTATTTCAGGAACTCCCACTGTATCAAGCCCAATAACTACAACCTTTCCTTTAAATGTTGGAGGGCAAACCTGTAATGCAACAGTGGGACAGGGAAATGCGCTCCCTATTGGAGGTATTTCTGCAAATACCTATTTTGCTAACGCTTCAACAATGAATGGTACTGCTGGAATATATTTTTCGGCAAATGTAAAGTACGGCGCTTCAATGCCGGTTATTGATGGTCTTACTTTTGACGTTATTTCAGTAAACTCTACTTACTATAGACCAATTTTAAGAAATACTTCAGGAAGTACAATAGTTGCACATATTAATACAGCAGCTCACTCTGTAGATGAAGGACGCCAATTGATAGGTCTTAGTATTGCTCCGGGAGTAGAACAGCCGATTGATGATAATGATATCGTATTTTGGCAAGGACCACCAACTGGTACTACAGCAACAGCACCAATTAACGGAACCAATTATAATGCAGAGGTTACAGAATTATTTTTATCAGTAAGAACTACTGTTGGAAATGGAACAACAATACCTGACGGATACCGTTTTTACAGATTTTTATATCAAATAGTACAATTTAATGGAGAAAAAGTTTTATTTACAACATTACAAAGAGTATTGTAAATGTATATAGCACATTATATTGTAAAAACCGTTGAAAAATCATTCGACGGTTTTTACTTTAACAACATTTGTCTTTTTAAGTTGATTTTAATTGATTTTTTTAATAAAAAATTCATATTTTTGCAACCTAAAATTTTAATCGATAATGAACGTTACAGCTCAAAATCATGATGATGTAAGTGCATTGCTTACAGTGACATTAGAAAAGTCTGACTACAAAGATAAAGTAGAGAAGCAATTGATTAACTATGCGAAAAACGCACAGGTTCCTGGTTTCAGAAAAGGGAAAGTGCCTTTGAGTATGGTAAGAAAGCAGTATGAAGCAGGTATTGCATTTGAGGAAATCAACAAGCAGGTTTCTGATGCTTTGAATAACTATATCAACGAAAACAAACTGAGATTGGTAGGTCAGCCGGTTCCACAGCCTGTAAATGATTTTAATCATAATGCAGAGAAATTGGAGGTTGCTTTTGAAGTAGGTTTCGAGCCTGAATTCTCTATCGATCTTTCTAAATATGAAGCTGCACACTACAAAGTAGCCGCTTCTGATAAAGAAATCAACAAGAGCATCGAAAATATGCAGAGACGTTTTGCAGAGCAGGTTCCGCAAGACAAAATCACGAAAGATTCTTACGTAGCTTTAGAAATTACTCAGGTAGTTGAAGAAGATGCAGAAGGAGAGCACCACCACCACCCAAAGAATGCTACCATTACCGCTGAAAATAAAGCAGCTTTCAAATTGGTAAAATCTTTGAAAATGGATGAGTCTGTAAAGGTTTCTAAAGAAACTCTTGCTTCTGACGAAGATTTGGCTAAAGAATTAGGATTCTCTAAAGAAGAAGTTGAGCATTTACACCACGCTGAAGTTGAGGTGAAAGTAAAAGATTTCTATTCTTTGAATCTTGCTGAACTAAACCAGGAACTTTTCGATAAAGTTTACGGTGAAGGAAACATCAAGTCTGAAGAAGAGTTGAAAGAAAAAGTAAAATCTGAATTGGATGAATACTTCCAGCAGAATGCAGACGTACACTTCGTAAACAAAGTGTTGGAGCAGGTTTCTGAAAAAGAAGAAGTAAAACTTCCTGAATCTTTCTTGGTAAAATGGTTAATGTTCTCAAATCAGAACATCCAGTCTGAAGATCAGGCAAAAGAAATTCTTGAAGCTGAAAAAAATCAGTTAAAATATCAGATCATCGAAGGTAAATTGATGAGCGAAAACGAAATTCAGTTAGATTATGCTGATGTTTTGGCACAAGCTGAACAGTTGGTGAAAAATCAATTGGCAATCTACGGAATTCACCATTTAGGTGATGAAGAAGTTCAGAAATACGCTGTTGAAATGTTGAAAGACCAAGAGCAGGTAAGACAAATTTCTTCTGAAGTAGCAATGGCTAAGTTGAAAGACGTTATCCTTGAGAAAGCTACTAAAAAAGAAACTGAGATCTCTCACGACGAGTTTTTAGAAGAATTGAAGAAATAATTTATTTTAGATAAATACTGAAAACCTCCAAGAAATTGGAGGTTTTTTGTTTTTTATTTGATGATGTGACAATATTGTTTCGTTTTTGTTGTAAAAAAAATATTGTAAATTTAGAAATATTAAAAATTTTATAATATGAAAACAACTTTATTCTTTAAACAATCTGAAACTTCAGATTCTGTTATTTTATCTAAAAGAAAAATAAAATTTTCATTGACATTTCTATTCGTAGTAATGGTGACATTATTTGCAAATTTAAAAGCTCAGACTTCTAAAATAATTCCGGATAGCAATGTTTCCGGAAGTTTTTTGGGACCTTTGGCAAATTCTGCAAGAACTTATCAGATGCTGATTGATGATACCCAGCTTACACCTTTGGTTGGTAAATATCTCAATTCTATTTCATTCAGGCTTTTGGCTTCTGCCTCTTCATCCTGGCCTGCTGCAGATGCTACTTTCAGTAGTTATCAGATTTATTTAAGTAACGGAGTAGATCCTGCCAACAGACAATTAGATTTTGCAGCAAATATTACGGGAGCACAGACAATGGTAAGAACCGGCGCTTTGATTATTCCTGCGGGCTCACTCACTTCGGGTGGCGATCCCAATGCTTTCAGTTATAATATTTTGTTTGATACTCCCTATCTTTATAGCGGAGGGAATCTTATCTTAGAAATACGTCATACAGGAAGTAACTCGAGCTCTCTTTCCACGCACTCAGTTACGAGCACCAATACGTCAGCAGGATATGGTACTCTTTTTTCTGCATGTTGGCAGGGAACAGGAGGGGTATTAAATGGTAACTTTGCTTACATAAAGATTAATTCTCTTGATACACTCGGTGTGAAATCTGTAACAATTGATGATGGCTTTTCTGTCTATCCGAATCCGGTAAAAAATAATTTATTTGTAAAATCAACAAAAGATATTGTAGAATTCAACGTATTCAATTTTGCGGGTCAGAAAGTATTGTATCAAAAGAACAGCACGAAAATCCCACAACTGAATACCTCTTCATTATCCAAAGGTGTTTATATTTTACAGATGATTGATAAAGAAGGTAATTCTACCTCGACGAAATTTGTTAAAGAATAATATTTTATCGTTTAATAGATAAATTTATTTACTGTAATAAGTATGTGAAAACTTCCAAGAAATTGGAGATATGCTTTTATGTTCAAGTTTGATTGCAATTGTGGGTTTTGAATTACGCATGATGTAAGATCTTAATTTTGATATCATTAAGAAAACGTATCTTTATGATCACTAAATTTATGAATATGAAAAAAGGTCTATTCTCTATTGGTTATCCGTTCTCGGCTTCATCTGTCATTCTTAACGGAAAAAGAAGCAGACAACTGAGTTTGTTCGCATTGCTACTCACATTGATTTTATCTTCAAACTTGAAAGCACAGGGGAGCTTCCAAATTTTGCCGGGCATCACTAATGAAGACGGAGCTTTTCTGGGGCCTTATGCAAATGCTCCAAGAAGATTTCAGATTCTTATAGCTCATGCACCAATTTCTTTAATGGTCAACAAATACATTACCTCGATCTCTTTCAGTCTCCAGGGTTCTTATACAAATGCATGGCCACTCACTGATACGGCATTCGGCAGCTATGAGATTTATCTCAGCAAAGGAGTGACTCCTCCTAATATGCAAATGAACTTTGCAGCTAATATTGTCGGGACTCAGACGATGGTAAAATCGGGAAACCTTATGATTTCTGCAGGCTCAGTTCCTGCCGGAAACAGCAGTAATCCTTACGCTTATACGCTCGTATTCGATACGCCTTATCTTTATACGGGCGGAAATTTAGTTATAGAAATACGCCATACAGGACATAATAATCCTGTTGATGTGCCTGTAAGAACATTAGATACAAATACTACGGTGAATACGACATATTTCTCAGGATGTTGGCAGCAGAATAATGGGATTACAAAGTTTAATTTTCCTTTTATAAGATTGAATGCTGTGAACAATTTGGAAAGCCTGGGTGTAAAGTCCGTAACGATTGATGACGGCTTTTCTGTCTATCCGAATCCTGTGAAAGACCATCTGAATGTAAAAGGGGACAAAGAAATTACAGAGATCAATGTATTTAATGCGGCAGGTCAGAAAATATTATCACAAAAAAATACTGTAAATAGTCTGAAGCTGGGTACATCCTCATTGTCGAAAGGAGTTTATATTCTGCAGATAATTGATAAAGAAGGTAATTGTACTTCTACAAAGTTTGTGAAAGAATAGTTCTTGTAAATATTGGGTTAAAAAAATTTGAAAATCCTCGGAATGCCAAAGGTTTTTATGTGCAGAACGATTCATGTCATTCAATATGATTATCTTTATCACTTTAATTTAACGACGAAACTGAAATGCTTTAAAAAAAACTAAACACGGTTTCACAAAGCTTTAAACAAATAAATATTTAATATGAAAAAGATCATCATCCCGTTTTTCTGCGCTGTTTTGCTTAGTACATCAGTAAATGCAAATGTACAGACAGTAACCACTATTGAATCAAATGTAAAATCGCAACTTTCTCCGCAACAGATCATTGATAAATATATTGAAGCTTTGGGAGGAAAGGCGAAGTTGGAATCAGTAAAATCTTCTGTCAGCGAAGATGTTATTTCCGCACAGGGTATGGAAATCAAGTCGGTAACCAAAAAGATGGGCAATAAGTTCAAATCTGTACAGTCTATCATGGGACAGGAGATTGTGAGTGTTTTTGACGGTGTGAAAGGTCATTCAAATCAGACTGGTACGAAAGTAGAGTTTACGCCCGACAGAATTGTAGAATTAAAAAAAGGCAAAACCATTGATGCATTAGGTCTTGATGCTTCTAAATTTACTTCAGCCGTTGAAACATTAGACGGAAAAAGCTACAATGTTTTGGTGTCGGATGCTGTGAAATTATATTTCGATACTTCTACAGGATTGCTTTATAAAACAGGTAATGCAATGAGCGGAGCTGTTATAAAAAGTTATATAACCGTTGATGGTATTAAGTTTCCTGAACAGATTGAAGCAGAAGGAGGTGGGCAAAAAGTGATTATCAAAACCACAAAAGTTACCGTTAATTCGGGTGTAACTGATGCTGATTTTCAATAATTATTAATAAAAACGTATTTAAAACCGGTTTTTTTACCGGTTTTTTTATTTTTTAAACTTTAACGCAAGTTTAACTAAAATATTAGTGATTAAATTTCTTGGGGTTGTGATAAATATTTAATTTTATCTCCGAGAAAAGATTTAAATCAAATTATATGAAAAAAATTCTATCGTCAGTTGCGGCAGTTGTTTTAATGTCGTCAATGGCTTTTGCACAGAATATCCCGATGGATCCTTCTGTAAAAACAGGTGTCCTTCCAAACGGAATGAAATATTACATTAAGAAAAACACATTACCTGAAAAAAAAGTAGACTTCAGATTGGCTATCAATGCAGGATCTATTCTTGAAGACGAAAACCAGAGAGGGCTTGCTCACTTTATGGAGCACATGAACTTCAATGGTACCAAAAATTTTCCGGATAATAAACTTGTAGATTTTCTACAGTCTATCGGTGTGAAATTCGGGCAGCACCTTAATGCGTATACAAGTTTTGACGAAACGGTTTACATGCTTCCTGTTCCATTAGATAAGCCGGGAAATCTTGATTCCGGATTAAAAGTAATGGAAGACTGGGCTTTCAACGCTACTCTTACCGATGAGCAGATCAACAAAGAAAGAGGAGTCGTATTGGAAGAGCTAAGATTAGGTTTGGGTGCAGACAAAAGAATGTCTGATAAATACCTTCCTAAAATGCTTTACAAATCTCAATACGCTAATAGATTACCAATTGGTACAAAAGAGGTTTTAGAAAACTTTAAGCCAGATGTGATCAGACAATTCCATAAAGATTGGTACAGACCGGATCTTATGGCGATTGTTGTTGTAGGAGACATTAATGTAGATGAGGTTGAGAAAAAAATCAAAACCAATTTCGGTAAATACAAAAATCCTTCTAAACCAAGAGATAGAAAGGTTTTTGACTTGCCAAACCATAATGAAACTTTAGTCGCTATTGAAACTGATCCGGATGCAACCAATTCGATGGTTCAGTTTATTATGAAAGATAAAGAAGCTTATGCACCGGATGTTACTGTTGAGCAGTATAATCAGAGTTTGGTTGAAAATCTTGCGACAACCATGTTGAACAACAGATTGAGAGAGTTGGTAAATTCAAACAATCCACCGTTTACATTCGGTTCGGTTTATCACGGCGGAACGTATGCAAGAACGAAGGAAGCTTTCCAGGGATTTGCAATGGTAAAAGAAGGAAATCAGGTAAATGCTTTGAAAGTTCTTCTTGAAGAAACAGAAAGAGCAAAAAGATTTGGCTTTACGCAGGGAGAATTAGACAGAGCAAAATCTCAGATCATGTCTAATATGGAAAGGTCTTACAACAACCGCGACAAAACAGAAAGCGATATGTTGGTAGACGAATACGTTAGAAATTTCCTTGAGCAGGAACCAATGCCAGGAATTACATGGGAATATGAAGATACAAAATCTTTCTTACCAACCGTAACTTTGGCTCAGACAAACGATGTGATCAAGAAAATGGTGAAAGAAGACAGCAGAGTAATAGTGATTACAGGTCCTAAAAAAGACAATGTAACCATGCCTACTGAAGCTTTAGTTTTAAAGACTTTTGATGATGTAAAATTAGCTGATCTTAAACCTTACGAAGAAAAAGCGACCATCAAAAATTTAGTAAAACCATTTAAATCTGAAGGAAAAATTGCTAAAACTGAAACCGATGCAAAATTAGGCACAACAACCTGGACTTTAAGCAACGGTGCAAAAGTTACTTTCAAAAAAACTGACTTTAAAGATGATGAGATTGTTTTCTCAGCAAGAAGCTTAGGTGGTAATTCATTATTGAATGATGCAGATTACAACAAAACACAGTTCGCTTATCAGGCTCTTACTGAAGCTGGAGTAAACGGGGCTTCCAAAGCTGATCTTACCAATTATTTAGCTGGAAAACAGGTGATGGTAAATCCATACATCAGCAGTACTTTGGAAGGAATTTTTGGTAGAACAAACCAAAAAGATCTGAGCACCGCAATGGAATTGACTTACGCTTATTTTACAGGTTTAAATTACAGCCCGGAAGCATTTAATGCTTATAAAATGAAGCAGTCTGCAATGTTGGATAATTTATTGTCTAATCCACAGACTTATTTTGCAAGTGAGCATGCTAAATTTACGAATCAGAAGAACCCACGATTCATCGGTATTCTTCCATTGGAAAAAGACTGGGCGGCAACTGATTACAAAAAAGCGTATGATGTTTACAAAGAAAAATTTGCCAATGCAGGAAACTTCCATTTCTATTTCGTAGGAAATATTGATGAGGCGAAATTTAAAAACGAGGTTTTACAGTATATCGCAAGTTTACCGACGACAGGAAAGGCTACAAATTTCAAAGATACAGGTTATAGAGCAATCACAGGAGATCATACGAAAGTATATAAAAAAGGAAAGGATCCTAAGAGTATGGTTCAGATCGTTTTCTCCGGAGAAACTCCATACAATGAAAAGGAAGCGTTGGCTCTTTCAGCTTTAGGTGAAGTGGCTACGATCAAAGTTATCGAGAAACTGAGAGAAGACGAAAGCGGAATCTACGGTGGTGGAGCAAGAGGCGGAATGTCTAAAGTTCCTTATGGTAATTACTCTTTCAGCTTAAGTTTCCCTTGCGGACCTGAAAATGCTGATAAATTAACGAAAAGTGCTATCGCTGAACTTCAGAAACTTATCGATAAAGGTCCTGAGCAAAAAGATCTTGATAAGTACAAAGAAGGGGAGATGAATGATTATAAAACAGACATCAAAGATAATAACTACTGGATGAATGCTTTGTCTAAAAACCAATTAGACGGAAGCGACAAGTATGAGATCCTGAATTATCAGGAAAAAGTAAAAGCACTTACTGTAAAAGATCTGCAGGATGTTGCTAAAAAATATCTTACGAAAAACAGAGTTATTGCTACTTTAATGCCTGAAGACGGATGGGAAGCTGCTCCTAAAAAAGAAACTGCTGCAACCGTAAAAGCTACGGCAGTAAAATAATCTTAGTCGATTACATATAATGAAAACCACCGCAGGAATTTTCCTGCGGTGGTTTGTTTTTGTTCTGTTTTTTGAATGATAAGATTCCAAATTTGATAGGATTATCATCCTATCCTTCAGAAAGTCGTCCCTTCGGGACTGAACATGAAAAATTTAAATTCATACATATTCCTATTACGAAGCGTGACCTCCGAATCTTGAATTCAAAATCGAAATTTAAAATCGAAATTTAAAATCGCTAATCCTGGACACTGAATCCCGATTCTCAAATCTCGAACCTTGAATTTAGAATCTCAAATCTCGAATCTCAAATAAACACTATTTTCCATATTCCTTCTTCCATTCCTCCGCAACATCACTCAAAGTAGCATAAAAATCTTCACCGTATTTTCTTGTAAGCGGAGTTTTCAGGAATTTATATACAGGAACCTGTAATTCTTTTCCTAAAGTACAGGCATCACTGCAAACGCTCCATTCATGATAATTTAAAGCAGAAAAAGTAGAATATTCTGTAATTCTGATCGGGTATAGGTGACAGGAAATAGGCTTTTGCCAATCAATTGCGCCGTCTTCATATGCTTTTTCGATTCCACATTTTGTGATGCCTTTTTCATCGAAAGTTACATAAGCACATTCTGCATTTTCAACCATTGGAGTTACGTACATTCCGTCCAATGGATCGGTTGTCCAGGTTCCCTGTTCGTCTAAAGCTTTAATTCCGGCTTCAGTAAGGTAAGGTTTTATTTTATCGTAAATATTTTCTAAAATCACAAGCTCATCTTTGTCGAGAGGAGCTCCGACATCACCTTCCACACAACATGCACCTTTACATTTTGTAAGGTTACAAACAAATTCTTCAGAAAAAATATCTTCAGAAATTAATTTATCGTCTATTTGAATCATAATCTTTAATCTTAAAATAAATTGAAATGAGTTCCTGCCTTAAATGCAATCAAACTGATGATGGTAAGCCATACACAGGCTTCCTGCATCCAGTATTTTGGTAAAAACTTAAACATTCGGCTCAGGATAATCGTTGAAGGAAAAGCTAAAAGTAAAAGGTATTCATAGCTTTTATTCATGTAAAGGATGATGCTTACCAACTGTGCAAGTGAAAATACCAGTAAAAAAGTATATTTATATCTGCTTACAGGGCTTTTCTTATTATAATGTTGAAAATGGTCATATATTGCATAAATCAGCATTAATGCAATCGGAATTAACGGAAATAATTCTGTATAATCGGTCATTACTTTCATTTTTCCGAAAGGAATATAAGCAGTATTCCAGGTGTTGTATTGCATAAAAAACATCACCGAGAAATAACTCAACGTGATCATGATTATGCCTAAAAGAAATCTGAAAATATTTAAACCAACTCTTTCAGAAGTTACAATTAAATGAATCAGAACAAAACACATCATTGGCCAGGTTGTCGGAAGAAATATGAAATTTAATGCTACAATAGAACCAACAAGAACGTAGGATTTTTTTCTCAGATCTTCATCGGTGCTTGTTAAAAGAAGAAGGAGAAACGAATTGGTAAGCAAAGCAACGGCAATTCCGAGGTCGAGATTTCCGTCATAGAGCCCAAAAATAAAAAATGTGTAGAGAAACAAAGACAAATGGGTATTGTAATTCAGTGCAATGGCATTAAAACAAAAATATCCCAAAGCAATTCCCAGAAAAGTAATTCCTGCGATAATTGCTTCATAAGTATTGAAATTCAGTATGTTAAATAATATTACTATAAAAAGAAGAAAACCAATATAAACAGGAATTGAAAAAATATTGCTTTCTTTTGAAAGTAATCTAAACATTTTTTATAAATTTGTGCAAAGTTAATTTAAAAAAGGAAATAATGACGTCTTTCTTTCTATTCTTAAGCGGTGTTTTCAAATGGTCTTTCGGTTTTTTCGATACTTTTGGAAACGTATTAAACTGGATCTTGTTCAGCGTATGTTGTGCATTGTTCACATATTGGTGCTATGTATTGGTAGCAACATTGGGTGGTGATAAAGACAAAGACTATTTTTCTCCGACAGAAGGAAAGCATCCTTACTACGATCCTACGATCTATAAAAAAGAAGGTTAATTAATTGGTTATATAGAAAAAGACCGGTCAAATTATTTGATCGGTCTTTTTTATTTATTCTAAAGAAATATTTATTCGTGAATTGGAAGAACCAAAACGGGGATTTTAGAGCTTTTAGTCAATCCTTTCGTTAAGCTTCCTACAAAAACATCATAAATTCCGCTTCTTCCATGTGAACCCATTACAATATAACTTGCATTTTTAAGGTCGGCATATTCCAAAATAATATCTTTGGCGATCCCTTGCTTTAAAATATGCTCACATTCTACATCCTGAGCGAGAACTCTTTGGTTGATCTTGTTTAAAAGTACCAGTTCCTCTCTGATTTCATTTTCTTCAACTTCCGGAAAATACTGGTATCCCATATCTCCGATAGCAAAACCGATGTCTGTTGGTGCAACGTGAATAAGGCAAATTTTACCGTTTACTTCTTTGGCAAATTTTACGGCTCCGTCTATCAGCTGATCTGTTTTTTCTCCAAAATCGACGGGTAGGATAATGTTTATCATAATTTGTAATTTAAGTCTTCTTAAAGGTATGAAAAAAACAGACCAATGTCAAATGATTTTCTATAGGACTCTGATGTCTAAGACTTTTTCGTCTTCAAGATAAGCTTCCAGAATATCGTTTTCAGAAACTTTTCCGACACCTTCCGGAGTTCCGGTGAAAATCAAATCCCCAACTCTCAATGTGAAATACTGCGAAACAAAAGCGATAATATCATCGATACTGAAAATCATATCTTTCGAGTTTCCGTTCTGTACTTTATCCTTATTTTTTAATAATGAAAAATTCAAAGATTCAAGGTTGTAATTTTCTTTTTTGAAGAAATTTCCCACCACTGCAGAACCATCAAAACCTTTTGCCAGTTCCCACGGAAGACCTTTAGATTTTAAGTCACTCTGCAAATCTCTTGCTGTGAAATCGATTCCCAAACCGATTTCCTCATAATGTTTATGAGCTGTTTCTTTCTGAATGTATTTTCCGCCTTTTGAGATTTTTACCACTACTTCCAGTTCGTAATGTATATCATTTGAGAATTCAGGAATGTAAAAATCGTTTCCTTTCAAAACAGCCGTGTCGGGTTTCATGAAAATTACGGGTTTGTCCGGAATTGCATTTCCCAATTCCTTCGCGTGTTCGCTGTAATTTCTTCCTATGCAGATTATTTTCATAATTTATTTTGTTAAATAATTATTCATTACTTATTACTCATTATTAATGTTTTTAGAAGCTATTTCCCGCTTTCCGCTGTATCTTTTGTTCCGCTGCGCTCCACAAAAGGATGCCGCTGCAATCAGGGCTAATATAGAGTGTTCTCTCCAAAAGTTTGTCATTTCGACGAATGAGAAAACTTATTGTAATTATTCTGAGACCACCCCGTCAAAAATTCCTTTGAAATTTTCGCCACCCCTCCAGAGGAGGGGAATTCTGCGCACTATTAAAGAATCTTATTGCTAGGAGTGCATCGAAGCAATCTCAAGTATATCCTCAATCCTGTAAATATCCATCACTCATCATCCCGCATCCAACCTATCAATGTTTAAACTTATTTCCGCAATAATAACAGACGTAATTTTCGTTCGATAAAATCGAAATTCCAAAGAAGCTTGTCGAGCTGTCATCTTTATACAAATGGTTGGAACCGCATTTCGGACAGACAAAATCAAAACCAGGATTTTCGATTGTGTGCTCCACTTCAAGAGCGAATTTTTCATTTTCCTGATATTCAGTTAAAACTTTCTCAGCGTTTTCGAAATCATTTTCAAAAACCTGAAGCTGAATTCCTCCCACAGCTTGTGAAAGCAGCCAATCTGACTGAATCAGCTGTTCGTTGGCGATAAAGCTATTGATGCCGTTTTCGGCAAGAATCTGCTTGTCACGATTGGCTTCAAGAGCTGTTTCGTAGAATTTGAACTTAACTAAATTGTTCATACTGAAATTATTTTACAGCAAAAGAAACAAAGAATGTGCTGAAAATAAAATTACAAAAGTTGACAAAAAAATGCACTTATTGTTTTGTGTGCTTTGAAATACTTTTAGCGGATAAAAATCTTTTGCATCTTTTGCGGTTAAAAAGATTAAAACTTACTCGAAAGCTGAATTTTTGTGAAGACCTTCTTCGTATATAATGGAAAATCTGCATTTTGCAGCCACCCAAAATATCCCAGATCTTTCTGGAAAACATCTTTCACAACCTGTCCTTTATATTTTCCAAAAGCAAAAATTTCCTGATTTTTTGCGTTGTAATGAATCATTCCCGCTAAATCGGCAAATTTATTTTGGGTTGAAAATTCGCTCAATTCAGCAACTTCATTAGAAATGTCATCGTATTTTCCAACTTGTGCATCCAGAACCTCAAAAGTCGCCAAAACATCGGCTTCAGCAGAATGAGCATTTTCTAAAGTTTTACCGCAGTAAAATTGATAAGCCGCACTCAGATTTCTTGGCTCTTTTTTGTGGAAAATCGTTTGTGCATCGACCAATTTGAATTTATTTAAATCAAAATCAAAATCTGCGCGCAGCAATTCTTCAGCCAACAAAGGAACATCAAACCGATTGGAGTTGAATCCACCCAAATCTGCTCCGGAAATCATTTCAACAATTTTCGGCGCAATTTCCTTAAACGTCGGCGCGTCTTTTACATCTTCATCATAAATTCCGTGAATCTCGCTGCATTCTTTCGGGATTGGAATTCCCGGATTCACTTTCCAGGTTTTACTTTCTCTCGAAGAATCTGGATTTACTTTTAAAATACAGATCTCAACAATTCTGTCTTTTCCGACATTGGTTCCGGTTGTTTCAAGATCGAATATGCAAAGAGGTTTATAGAGTTTTAAGTTCATTTTTTATAATTTGAAAATTTGAGAATGTGTCAATTTGTGAATGAAAACTTCAGGTTTCCATCTTCTTACTTTAATTGTTTCTGAAAGATAATTGAAATTAAGATATAATAAATAATTACTAATGGAATTCCGACAGTTTTAAATATAATCAAAATAAGAATTGCACCAATTAGTAAGGCTACTTTTGGATAATTATCCTGCAACTTCATTGATTTAAATTTCATGGCAATCATTTTGATGGGACTGACTAAAAGCCAAGATGAAATTGCGGTTAAAATCAATAAGTAACTTTCATTTTCAAATAAAAAACTGAAAGCAGAAGATTCTTTATGTGCTAAATATAAGCCAAAAATCAAGATGGTATTTGAAGGGGTGTTCAAACCCTTAAAATAATATTTCTGATCCTCATCCAGATTAAAAATAGCTAAGCGTAAACAAGAAAATAGTGTAATAAAAAATCCAAGATATTTCAGAAACGAAGGGTAATGCCAGATTTCAACTTCATATTCCAACATTTTAAACATAGCCAATCCGGGAATCAATCCGAAACTTACCATATCTGCTAAAGAATCGAGCTGAGTTCCCAAATTGGAATTGGCTTTTAAGGCTCTCGCTACAAATCCGTCGAAAAAATCTAAAATCAAAGATAAAATAATACAGATCGCAGTCGTCTGATAATCGCCTAAAATCAAATGCACAGCACCAACGCAACCTGAAAAAAGGTTTCCCAAAGTAATGGCATTTGCCAGATTGTTTTTTATGAAATTCATAGCAGCAAAATTACATTTTTTAAAAATTTTAACCTTAATTAATATGAACTAAAAATTACAATCCTGTGAAATCGCTGTAACTAACAGTGAAATATGAAGGCAATATAAATTGGCGATTGCATATGCCATTAAAAAAAATAAATATCTACATATGAATTTAGCTTAAATTTGCGCAGCAAATTTGTTATCAGTCAAAATTTTAAAGTAAAGCGACGCCTGATAACGTTACATCTTTAAAAGCAATTATACAGACAAATGAAATTTTTTAAAGAATTCAGAAAAGAAGAAGTTCTGGTTTTATGCTACAGAATTTTCTTGACTTTTGTATTTTATCAGATCGCAAGACTTCTGTTTTGGTTTTTCAATAAAGATTTAATAAAAGTAGACAGCGTCTCGGATTACCTGAGCTTGGCTTTTCACGGGATTGCGTTTGATCTTACAGCGATTCTTTACGTTAACGTTCTGTTTATTTTTTTAAGTTTAATTCCGATTGCCATCAATACCAAAAAAGGGTATCAGAAATTTCTATTCTGGCTGTATTTTATCACCAACGGAATTGCTTATGCCATGAATTTCGGGGATTTTATTTATTATAAATTTTCTCAGACGAGACTCACTTCGGCAGCTTTTCAGGTAGCAAAACATGAGACCAATATTATGAAGGTTTTTACAGCTTCTACCAAAGAGCATCCTTTTGTGATCTTGTGGTTTGTTGTATTAATGATCCTATGGGTTTTTCTTTATAAAAGATTTAAAATTGAATATAAAAAACCGGTAAAGCTTGTTCCTTATTTTATATTGTCGATTCTTACTTTATGTGTTTCCGCAGTTTTAATTGTTGGCGGAATCAGAGGGGATTTTAAACACAGTACAAGACCTATTAATTTAGTAGATGCCAATAAATTTGTAAAAACTCCGCTTCAGGGAAATATTGTGCTGAATTCTACTTTTTCTTTCTTCAGAACCCTAGGAACGAATAATTTCAGGGAAGTTCAGTTTGTTGATCAGAAATTTATCGATGAAAATATCAATCCATATAAAACGTATGAAAGACAGGTTGTCGGTAAACCGAATGTGATAATTTTCATTGTAGAGTCTTTCGGAAGAGAATATTCAGGAGCTTTTAATAAAGATAAAAACATTAAAGATTATGTTTCTTATACGCCATTTATTGATAGTTTAGCCAATGAAAGTCTCATTTTTCCGAATACTTTTGCCAACGGGAGACAGTCGATTCACGGGATGAGCAGTATTTTGGCCGGAATTCCGAGTTTAACTGATGCTTTTACAAGTTCGCCTTATTCTAATCAGAAAATTCAGTCGATTGTTTCGGTTTGTAATGATATGGGGTATGATACTTCATTTTATCACGGTGCACCCAATGGTTCTATGGGATTTTTAGGTTTCGGAAATATTTTAGGTTATAAACATTATTATGGCAAAAACGAGTATAATAATGACAAAGATTTTGATGGAATGTGGGCAATCTGGGACGAACCTTTCTTACAATATTTTGCAAAAAACGTAGGCAAAACACAGCCTTTTATGGCAACTGTTTTTACAGCTTCATCACATCATCCGTTTAAAATACCCGAAAAATACAACGGAAAATTCAAAAAAGGTAAAGTAGAAATGCACGAGCCGATGGAATATACCGATTATTCGATCAAAAAATATTTTGAAACGGCAAAAAAACAACCGTGGTTTAAGAATACGATTTTCGTATTTACGGGCGATCATCCAAACCAGATTTATTATTCTGAATACGAGAAGGCAATGAACCGTTTTGCTGTTCCGCTGATTTTTTATTCTCCAAATCCTGAATACAACCTGAAAGGAGTAAATCCTGAATTTGCACAGCAGATTGATATTTATCCGACTCTGGCAGATTTAATCGGTTATAATAAAAAAATAAGAAGCTGGGGTAGAAGCTTATTGAGCGAAAAAAAATATCCGTATCTCATCGTTAATTCAGACGGAACTTCAGAACAGTTCATTATCGGAAATTATATTTACAGGTTTGATGGTAAAAATATTACAGGAATTTATGAGAAAAATGATTTAGATTTTGAAAATAATCTTAACGATAAAATAAAATCTCCTGAAACCGAAAAAGGAAAACAAATGGCAAAAGCCTGGTATCAGGATTATATGAATCGTGTGATCAACAGAAAACTGAATTAATGGTAAGACTGTTTAATTTTAAAATCAATCAAATCTTCTGTGATGTATGCAAAGGATAACAAAAATGTTGGTGTGTTTAAAATTTATTTATATTTTTAACTAATTAACAATTATGTGATCTATAAATAAAATTAAACTAAAATAATATGAAAAAATTATTAGCAACATTTGTACTTTCTTTATTCAGTGTAATGTCTTTTGCACAGATCGAAGGAAAATGGAGAACGATAGACGACGAAACCAATAAGCCAAAGTCTATTGTGGAGATTTTCAAGAAAAGCGATGGTAAATATTATGGTAAAATTTCTCAACTTCTGATAAAACCGGAAAACAACAATTGTGTAAAATGTAAAGATGACAGAAAAAATAAACCTTTGATTGGTTTGGAAATCATCAGAGGATTGTCTAAAGATGGAAATGAATTTGGAGGCGGAACAATTACAAATCCAAAAGACGGTAAAAGTTATAAGACTGAAATTGTTAGAGAAGGAAACACACTTAAAGTGAAAGCATTGATTATGGGTATTGCAATGAAAACCCAAACATGGCACAAAGTAGATTAATCTACATAAATAATTATTAAATATAAGACAACTCAGCAATGAGTTGTCTTTTTTGTTATGTAAATAATAAAAAAACACTATTTTTGTACTCTAAATTTTTCAAATAAATATGGCAGAATATACTTTTCGTGAGGTAATTGCACAGGCAATGAGCGAGGAAATGCGTAAAGACGAATCCATTTTTCTAATGGGAGAAGAAGTAGCAGAATACAATGGTGCATACAAAGCTTCTAAAGGAATGTTGGATGAGTTTGGTGCTAAACGTGTAATCGATACACCTATTGCAGAGCTTGGTTTTTCAGGTATCGCTGTTGGTGCAGCAATGAATGGTAACAGACCGATTGTAGAGTATATGACATTTAACTTTGCGCTTGTAGGGATCGATCAGATTATCAACAATGCTGCAAAAATCCGTCAGATGAGTGGTGGTCAGTGGAACTGTCCTATCGTTTTCCGTGGTCCTACGGCTTCTGCAGGTCAGTTGGGAGCAACGCACTCTCAAGCTTTTGAAAACTGGTATGCAAACATTCCTGGTCTTAAAGTAGTGGTTCCTTCAAACCCTTATGATGCGAAAGGATTATTAAAAACAGCTATTCAGGATAATGATCCTGTAATCTTCATGGAATCTGAGCAGATGTATGGCGATAAAATGGAAATTCCTGAAGAAGAATATTATTTGCCAATCGGTAAAGCAGATATTAAAAGAGAAGGTACTGATGTTACTTTGGTTTCTTTTGGTAAAATCATGAAATTGGCTATTCAGGCAGCTGAAGATATGGCTAAAGAAGGTATTTCTGTAGAAGTTATCGATTTAAGAACGGTTCGTCCTTTGGATTTCGATACTGTTTTAGCTTCGGTGAAGAAAACAAACAGATTGGTAATTTTAGAAGAAGCTTGGCCGTTTGGTTCAGTATCTTCAGAGATTACCTATATGGTACAGCAAAAAGCGTTTGATTATCTGGATGCACCGATCAAGAGAATTACAACTCCTGATGCACCTGCTCCATATTCATCAGCTTTATTTGCAGAGTGGTTCCCGAAACTTGAAAAAGTGAAAGAGGAAATCAAGAAAGCAATGTACGTTAAATAATTGTAAGCGATTATAGAGAAAAACTTCCGAAAGGAAGTTTTTTCATTTATATAATGCATGACTAATATGACGCTGCATCATAAATTTAGTATAAATTTGCGCTTTTAAAAAAATAATTCGCTGACATGGCAGAAGTTACAGAAGGAGGTCATCACTTCGACCTTAAGAAACTTTCATTTGTGGGAGTCATTGTTTCTCTCGGAATCGTTTTCGGGGATATAGGAACCTCACCGCTTTACGTAATGAAAGCGATTGTCAATGCAAGAAATCAGGGTGCTACAATGCCTTTCGAGACTTATATAGAAGGAGCGCTTTCTTGTATCATCTGGACGCTGACTCTCCAGACCACCTTAAAGTATGTTATTATTGCCCTAAGAGCAGATAACCGTGGTGAAGGTGGTATTTTAGCATTGTATTCTTTAGTCAAAAAGCTAAAAAAGAAATGGCTCTATGTCGTCGCAATTATCGGAGCATCAACCTTGGTTGCAGACAGTGTTATCACACCATCTCTTACTGTAATGTCGGCAATTGAAGGGCTTAAAATCTACAATCCAGAGACACCGGTTGTCATTATAACGCTCTTTATCCTCTTTATTGTTTTTGTAGTACAACAATTCGGAACAGCTTCTATTGGGAAGTTTTTCGGTCCTATCATGGTAACCTGGTTTTTAGTACTAGGAATTTTTGGTTCGATTCATATTGTAGATCATATTGAAATTTTAAAAGCATTCAACCCGATGTATGCGTATAATCTGATTACGCACTCGCCAAGCGCAATCGTTATCATGGGAGCGGTTTTCCTGTGTACAACAGGAGCTGAAGCATTGTATTCAGATTTAGGGCATTGTGGTGCTAAAAATATTCGTGTAAGCTGGGTTTTTGTTAAAGTTATGCTGATCCTGAACTATTTGGGACAGGGTGCCTGGTTGCTTGATAATTACCAGAAAGTTTTCACCGGAGTAAATCCTTTCTTCGGAATCATGCCTGAATGGGCAGTTTTGCCGGGAGTAATTTTGGCAACTGCGGCTGCGATTATTGCAAGTCAGGCTGTAATTACGGGTTCTTTTACCATGTTTTCTGAAGCCATGTCCATATCTTTCTGGCCTAATCAGCATATTGAATATCCTTCGGGAGTAAAGGGACAAATGTATATCCCGAGAATCAACTGGGGATTGATGTTTTTCTGTTTTATTGTGGTTATTTTCTTCCAGAAATCCGAACATATGGAGGCGGCTTATGGTTTAACGATTACCATTACGATGTTGATGACCACCATTTTGCTTACATTCTGGCTGAGCCGTACTAGAATGAATAAGGTTTTCATTTTTGGTTTTGTTGCGGTTTATCTGTTTTTAGAATCAGGATTTTTCTATGCGAATGTGATCAAATTCTTTGATGGAGGATGGTTAACGATGGTTCTGGGTGGTTTTATTGCGGTTTGTATGTACGCTTGGTATAATGGTAGATTACTGAAAGCTAATTTTACAAGCTATGTGAAAATTGATAAATACGTCAACATCATCAAAGACATGAAGCTGGATGAAACAATTCCGAAATACTGTACCAATCTTGCTTACCTTAGCCGTGCTAAACGTAATAACGAAATCGAATCTAAAATTATTTATTCGATTATTAAAAAACAGCCAAAAAGAGCCGATCATTATTTTATTTTGAGTATTGTAAACCAGGAAGATCCTTATACTTTCAAATACAGTGTAGATGAAATTTTGCCGGGAACGATCTATAAAATAAATTTCCTTTTAGGTTTTAAAGTAGATCGTAGGATCAACGATTATTTCAATATGGTTCTGAAAGATCTTATGGCAGACGGAACTATTCCTTCACGAAGCAGTCATCCGTCTTTAAGAGCACACAATATCCCGCCGGATCTGAAATATGTGATCATAGATAACACCTATATCAACGATATTCTTTTGACGGTAAAACAAAAAATTACGTTAAATATTTACAATTTTGTTAAATATATTGGTAGTGATGATTTCAAATCTTGGGGTGTTACATCGCATAATGTTATCGTAGAATCGGCTCCACTAACGGAAGAAACGATCTCAAGCAGCAAAATACAGCAGTCGGAATTTTTAAGGCATAATTCTTAAGGTGAATTTTGGGAGACTGAAATGGATCATATTGATTTAAATAAAAATCAATAAATTTGTAAGATAATTTTTTTGATGGATACTTTACAAAAAGAAAAAAATATAACTTTAATTAAAGACGTTTTACGAAATTACCTGCTTGAAAAAGGCTTTCGTAATACGCCTGAACGATACACTATTTTGGAGGAGATCTATAATATGGATCATCACTTCAATGTAGACGATCTGTATCTTTTGATGATGCAGAAAAAATATCATGTCTCGAAAGCAACAATCTACAACACGATAGAGATTTTCCTTGATGCGGGATTGATCCGTAAACACCAGTTTGGAGAAAAAACGCTGACTTCATCTTCATATGAAAAGTCTTATTTCGATAAGCAGCACGATCATTTGGTGATTTACAAGAAAGATTCTGATAAGGAAATTGAAGAGATTATTGAGTTCTGTGATCCTAGAATTCAGGGAATTAAAGAAGCAATAGAAGGAGCTTTTGGCGTAAAAATTGATTCGCATTCGCTGTATTTTTATGGTACTAAGAATGATTAATTAATGAGACTGACTCTTTTTTTCTTTCTCTTTATTTCCTCTTTCGCTTTGGCTCAGGTTAATCCTAAACCTGCGCGGCGTGATGCTTATTTACAAAATCCTGTAAAAAATCAGCCGCAGAAAAGTAAACCTGCACAAAAAGTAAGAATCATCCATGCCGATGAAATTATTAAAGATCCTGCACAATATGATGGAAATCAATATTTGAAAGGAAATGTTCAGATCGAACATCAGGGTTCTATACTTTCAGCAGATGAAGTCATCAGATACGAAGAAGAAAACTTTATCAGAGCAATTGGTAATGTAAAGCTTCAGAATTCTGATGGTTCTGTCATCACCTCTTCAGAAATGGAGTACGACGGAAATACTCAAAAAGGGGTTGCCAAAAAAAATGTGGTTCTTACCGATCCTAAAGGTACTATCATTAAAACCGAAACCATGTATTACGACAGGGTTTCCAATCAGGCTTATTACAATACGGGAGGAACCATTTTTGATGGAAAAAGTACAACGTATGCAAAGACCGCAACCTATTTCCTTACAACCCGTACCATTGATCTTACGGGAAGAGTAAAAATTGTAGATAAAGATTATACTTTGGAAGGAGATAACGTAGTACAGAATCAAAATACCAACATCGTTACCATCAATGGTTATACTACGATTACCAACAATAAAAATCCCAAAAACAGAATTATTACCGAAAAGGGGACGCATAATATGAATACCAAAGAATCTTTTCTGACGAAAAATTCGAGGATTTACTATAATGATAAGATTCTTACCGGTGATGAGATGTATTATAACCAGCTGACCGGTTTTGGAAAAGCCACAGGAAACGTGACGCTTGATGATCCTTTAGAAAAAAGATATATCAAAGGCGGTTATGGTGAAATCTTCGAAAAGAAAGATTCTTCAATGATGACAAAATCACCTTATGCGGTAAAGATTCTTGAGAAAGATTCTATTTATTTTGCTTCAGAGAAGATCCTGTCTTACCAGAAACCTGATACGGCAGATATTACCAAAAAGAAAAGTTATCTGAGAGCTTTCAAAAAAGCAAGGATTTACAAATCTGATGCACAGGGAAGAGCAGATTCAATAGCATTCAATGAAACAGACGGAATTATGCATATGTACACCGATCCTATTTTATGGAGTGGTGAAAAGCAGGTTACCGGAAATAAAATTGAAGCTTACTTTAATACGGAAACAGAAAATATAGACTCTTTAAAAGTTATAGGAAATGGTTTGGCTATTGCTAAAGTAGATTCTCTTAATCTTATTGATGAATTTCATCAGGTGAAAGGGAACTTGATGACTGTTTACTATGAAGGTAAAGACATTAAACAGGTTAAGGTTATAGGAAATGCGCAGTCTATAACGTATGCGGATGATTATAACGAAAAAACAAAAGTGAACGAAAGAATAGGAATTACACTTTCAAGCTGCGGAATCATAGGTGCTCTTTTTGAAGAGAATAAAGTTCAGATTATTTCCTGCAGTATTGGTGCGACTGATGAAACCTATCCGATGAGTATGATTGCTCCCGAAAAGAAAAAGTTTCCTGATTTTAATTGGAATACCAAAGACCGAATACGGAAATGGCAGGATATTCTCGTCGATTCTCCAAATAATGAAGAAATTAAATACGAGCCCAATGATGCTCTTTACAACAAAGTAAAAGAAGCAGAAGATAAGGAAAAGGCAAAAGAAGAAGCTAAAAAACCTAAACGGGTAAGAAAATAAAAGAAAGATCAGTTTTTAAACTGGTCTTTTTTAATACTTATAATTTCCCTATTCATCAAATCTTCTTTAGCTTTGCCTAAAATTTTTCAGACAATGGAAATGCAAAACGATTTTTTCAAATATCAGGCTCAGACTACCCAATTTGCAGCTGGTTTTGAAGTGGAAAAAGCAGAAGGAAGCTATGTTTTTGGGAAAGACGGCAGAAAATATCTTGATTTTGTAGCGGGAGTTTCCGCCAATACTTTAGGGCATTCGCATCCGAAAGTAGTGAGCGCGATCAAAGAGCAGGCTGATAAATATCTTCATGTAATGGTTTATGGCGAATATGCTCAGGAAAAACCTGTCGAATTGTGCAGATTATTAGCAGAAGCTACACCTGATCCTTTAGAAATTACGTATTTGGTAAACAGTGGAGCAGAAGCGATCGACGGAAGCTTAAAACTGGCAAAAAGATATACCGGAAGAGAAGAAATCGTTTCTTTCAATAACTCCTATCACGGAAATACGCATGGTGCACTAAGTGTTTCAGGAAATGAATTCCACAAAAGAGAATTCCGTCCTTTGTTGCCGATGGTTTCTTTTATAGAGTTTAATAATGAAAAAGATTTCGATAAAATCACAGAAAAAACAGCGTGCGTCATCCTTGAAACCATTCAGGGAGCAGCAGGTTTTTTAGTTCCAAATGATGATTATTTAATTAGATTAAAAAAGAGATGTGAGGAAGTAGGAGCATTATTAATTCTTGATGAAATCCAACCGGGATTCGGAAGAACGGGAAAACTGTTTTCTTTTGAACATTTCGGAATAGTTCCGGATATTCTTGTGATGGGAAAAGGAATGGGTGGTGGTGTTCCTGTGGGAGCATTTATGAGTTCCAAAAAAATTATGGAAACTCTTTCGCATTCTCCAAAATTAGGTCATATTACAACTTTTGGCGGGAATTCCTTAATTGCTGCAGCATCCCATGCAACGCTGAAAGAAGTTTTAGAAAGTGGCTTGATGAATGAAGTAGACGAAAAAGAAAAGTTATACCGTGAGTTTTTAGTTCATCCTAAAATAAAAAATATCAACGGTAAGGGCTTAATGCTTGCTGTGAATCTCGGAACTCCTGAATTTACATTAAATGTAGCAAAAAAATGTATGGAAAAAGGCCTGATTGTTTTCTGGCAACTTTACCGAAACGAATATTTGAGAATTTCTCCGCCGCTGACGATTTCAAAAGAAGAAATTACGGAAGGTTGCAAGATTATTCTAGAAGTTTTAAATGAAGAATAATCGCAAATAACTCAGTCTAAAGTCTCTTTTTAAGAGGCTTTTTGCTGAAAAATAATTTTGGAAATCTTTATTAAGATTCATTTTGAAACAATAAAAATGTTTCTGATAAAAATCATGAAAATTTAAATATAATTTTGTGTAATAAAAAAATTAATTTATATATTGCGTCACGTTAAAAATAAGTTTATATGGCGAAACATAAAGTCCATTACGAATTCCCAATGCACTGTCTTTCAGAGATTTTGTACGAATATCTTGCAACTGCAGAGGGATTATCTGAATGGTTTGCAGATGAGGTAGTAGAGAAAGGCGATGATTTCTTTTTCAGTTGGGGAGGAGGTCCTGCTGAAAAGGCAACTTTAATCAGATATAAGCCGGAAAGTTTCGTTCGTTACAGATGGGAAGAGGATGAAGGAACGAAAAACTTCTTTGAAATGACGATTACAATTGATGATATTACAGAAGATTTAGCTTTAAATATTACAGATTTCTGTGAGGAAGGAGATGAAGAGGAAAACGCAATGTACTGGGAAAACCTTATCGAAAACCTTAGAATAAAATTAGGTGCTGCTTAATGGTAAGCTGTACTGTTTTTAAACGACAAAACTGATGAACGATTTATCGTTCATTATTTTTTTATAAATACTCATACTTTGGAAAATACATATTTTACTTCAGAAGAATTACACTTGAGAAACCGTGCATTTCTATCAGGAGATGCCGTGAAAGCTTCATTTTTTATCAGAAATTCAAAGCTGATTATGGATGAAGAATGCTATTTCTTTTTAATGGCGTCGATGAGAAAAATGAGACTGAACATTCCTTTGACCTATACACTCGAATTTTTTCAGAATCTTTTTACTGAAAATGTGATTGAAGGAAACGGTGTTCAGAACGGAATCATCAATTTTCTGGTGTTCAGAAATTCAGACGGAGTTACTTTATCTAAATCTTCGGTTTCCTATTATTTTGAAGTAGAACAGATGGAAGATGTTCTGTCTATTCAGCAAAGACCCTTGGAATTGGATTTAATAAAGGAAATTAACGTTAATAATAACCTTTTGAGCAATATTCGTGTTCACTGTCCGGAAAATATTTATGGCGGAATTTACGCCCAGGAAAATGATTTGGATGACGTAATTTTGTTAAATCCTAATAAACGAATTGCAAGAGCAACCACTGGAAATCTTTTATTTCTGGAAGGCAATGTAATCAAAGTTCCGAAGCAGTCTGAAGGAGCTTATATTTCGCCTTTGCTGGAAAATTTTGTAACGTTCTTGCACAAAAATAATCTTGCCGATATTCAGGAACATGAGATTATTGCTTTTGAATCTCAGAAAGCAGAAGAAATATTATTGGTTTCCGATGAAAAAGGAATTTCATCCGTAAAAAAAATAAGAAACAAAACTTTTGAAAATATCCGCTTCACAGAACTGATTGAAAGCTGGAAACAAAGTTTCTAAAAATTGACAAACCCGGTAAACAACAGTGAAGTCCTTTACCGGGTTTTATTCTGAATAAGATCAGAAATTGTATTTTTAAAATTAATTTTCGTTGATGAAGTCAGCAAACTTTTGGGCAATTTCTCTTTGTCCGTCATTGCTGTTCAGGTATTCTCTTTCTTTTGTATTGTTGATATAGCCCAATTCCACCAGAAGTGCAGGTGATTTTGAGTTTTTAAGAATATGAAGATTTTGTTCTCTGATATTACATTCTCCTAATTTCTTTGATAATTTTTCGGCTAAAGATTTAGATTCAGTGGTATTTTGAATAAAAATTTCGTGACCGTTTTTGGGAGTGTCTGCTTCAGGTGTTGAATTGACGTGAAGAGAAATAACCATTTCCGGATTGAGCTTATTGATTTGTGCTGTTCTTTCCGAAACAGTTGCATAAGTATCATTATCTCTGGTTAAAACAATTTCGTATTTCCCGTCTTTGTTGTTTGCTTTTTTGATCTCTTGAGCGATTTTTAAAACAAGATCTTTTTCTAAGATGCCATTTTTATTAGCTCCTAAATCATTTCCGCCATGTCCGGCGTCGATTACAATGATTTTTTTACTAACGGGTGTGAATGAAAGAATTGCGGTAGAAGCTAATGATAAAGCCAGTAATTTTATTGCTTTCATAGTTCGTTGTTTTAGGTTATCAAAGAACGTAAAAAGTATCTTAATAATTGTTTAACAAAAACTTAAAATTTGTTAAATGTATATCGCTTCAATGTGAAGTAATGGTTAGTTTAATGAAATGTCTTCCGGTGCATTTGCCCACAAAAGATATTCTCCGCCAAGATTTTGCATAATCGATTTCCATAAGGTCTGATCATTTGGAAGGGTGTAATCCAGATTATAAACATCTACAACCGTCCAAACTTTTTTTTGAATTTCATGGTCTAGTTGTAAAGAAGACCAGCCGGAATATCCTGAAAATATTTTCACATCCTGAATGCTGATTTCGTTTTGAAGAACAGCGTTGATAATTCTTTCAATATCTTCTGTTAAATAGAATTCATCGGTAATATCGGTGTATTGCTCGGTCACTTTTTTCCCTTTGATAATGAAGAAAACTTTATCGTTTTCTACAGGACCGCCGTCATATACTTCAATCTGAAAATCAAAGAAATTTTTGAAACGATTACTCATCTTGCTGTTTTTCTTATTCAGAATTAAACCAAATGCTCCACTTTCATTATGATCAATAACCAACACTACCGATCTGGAAAAAATATCTCCGGAAATATCAGGCGTGGAAATTAATATTTTACCTTTGTATGAGTAATTCATACTCAAATTTAATAAAAAATATTCATGGAAAACCTTCATAATAAGAGAAAAGTCTACGAAAAATCACAACTTATTGAAAGTGAGATTAAAGAGAATCCTATCGAGCAATTCAGGGATTGGTTTTTGGATGCTTCCGAAAATCCATCGATTTCTGAGGCAAATGCAATGGCCATTTCTACGCTTGAAGAAGACGGTTGTCCGCGTACCAGAATGGTTTTGTTAAAGGAATATACTTATGAAGGATTTATTTTTTATACCAACTACAACAGCAGAAAAGGAAATTCAATCGAAAAAACTCATAAAGCCTGTCTGCATTTCTTTTGGCCTGGTTTAGAAAGGCAAATCATCATTAAAGCAAATATGGAAAAAATTGCTGAAAACCTTAGTGATGGTTATTTTCACTCGAGACCTAAAGGAAGCCAATTGGGAGCGGCAGTTTCTCCGCAAAGTCAGGAAATTCCTGATCGTGAGTTTTTGGAAGAAAGATTGAAAAATTTAGAAAAAGAATACGAAAATACGGAAGTTCCCAGACCGGAAAACTGGGGCGGATATATTGCAAAGCCTTATGAAATAGAATTTTGGCAGGGAAGACCGAACAGGCTGCACGACAGAATTCTTTACAAACTCGATGATCTGGACTGGAAAATTTCACGGTTGGCTCCTTAGTAAAATAAAAAACCCCATCCAATGATGAGGTTTTGTTTTTTTATAATCGAAAGATTATTTCTTTTTTCCTGCAGCGGGAGCTCCTGCAACAGCAGTTGAAAGATCTGCACCAGCTTTGAATTTAGCCACCTTCTTAGCAGCAATTTTAATTGGTTTCTTTGTAGCTGGGTTGATACCCTGTCTTGCAGCTCTTTCAGATACAGAGAATGTACCGAATCCTACTAAAGATACTTTTCCGTCTTTAGACTTTAGTGTTGTTGTTACATTAGAGATGAAAGATTCTAAAGCTGCTTTTGCTGCTACTTTAGTGATTCCTGCGTCTTTTGCGATTGCGTCGATTAATTCAGACTTGTTCATAATTTTTAATATTAAAAGTTAGTTAGTTATAAAAGCAAATTTAAAACAATTTTCAAATTGTGCAAATTTTTTGCGAAAACTTATTGATTTTTTTTAAAATTTCTTGAAATCGGTTAAAATTTCATAATTAATGTTTTTGCGAAAAATCTAGGTTCTGAGATACTAAAATCGTGCCAACTACTTATGTATATTGACTTTCCTGATTTTTAGTTATTTGTTTTTAAATTTATTAAATTCTTAATTTGATGTGAACTATTGATTTTTTTATTGATATGCTTGTTAAGTTTGTAAAATAATTCAGGTTATTTTAGATTGAGTTAAATTAATTGCCTCAAAATATGATAGTTGTAAATTTCATTTTAGAATGATATTCTTAAATATTATTAATAAATTTGCATCATGTTAATAGAAGTATTCAAATCTAAAATTCACAGGGTAAGAGTTACGGCTTCAGACCTTAATTATATAGGAAGTATTACCATTGACGAAGATCTTATCGAGGCTGCAGGTTTGGTAGTAGGAGAAAGAGTTTATATCGTGAATGTAAACAACGGGGAACGTTTTGATACGTATGTGATCAAAGGGAAAAGAAAATCGGGAGAAGTTTGCTTAAATGGTCCTGCCGCAAGAAAAGTTCAGCGTGATGACATTATTATCATCATTGCTTATGCTCAGATGACGCCGGAAGAAGCCAAAGATTTCCAGCCAAAAATTGTTTTCCCGGACGAAAAAACAAATCTTCTTACGTAAAATATGGAGAAGAAATCAAATAAAACTTTAAAATCTGTATTAACTGTAGTAATTTCGCTTGCTTTTGCAGGCTTTTTTTTGTGGTTGGCGCTGAAAGGATTAGACTTTAAGGTCATTCAGAAGTCTTTGGCGAAGGCGAATTATCTTTGGGTAGCTTTTGCGGCTGTTTTTGCGCTTTTGGCATATTGGTTCAGGGCAATTCGCTGGAATTTGCTGCTGGAGCCAATGGGACATAAAATCTCAAGCTCAAATGCACTTTGGTCTTTGTCTTTTGGGTATTTGATGAATCTTACCATCCCGAGAAGTGGTGAATTGGCAAGAGCAACTGCGTTGTATGGTGTTGAAAAAGTTCCGGTAGATAAATCTTTTGGAACAATTATTCTGGAAAGAGTGGTTGATTTGATTTGCATGCTTGGGTTTTTAGGTCTTACTCTGATCTTTAAATATGAAGCAATTCTGTCATTTTATGAAAATTCAGGTGTCAATATAAACCCGAATAAGATTTTAATCGTTCTTGGTATTTTGGCGGTTGCAGGAGTTTTATTTTTTGTTTTTAAAAATAAGTTTGTCAATGTTCCTGTTTTAGGAAAAATCATTAGAATCATTGACGGAATTCTTCTTGGCTTGACATCTATTTTTAAACTAAAGGAAAAAGGGAAGTTCACTATATATACAATAGGAATTTGGGTATCTTATTATTTTGCGGCATATCTTGTGTGTTTTGCATTGCCTGAAACTTCAGATTTTAACTTTGCAGATGGTTTTTTTATCATCGTTGTAGGGACTTTGGGAATGATTATTCCTGCAAGTGGCGGGATTGGAGCATTTAATTTGGCAATGAAGTTCGGTTTTATGGCACTGTTCTTAGCTATGGGTAAAAGTGCAGAATTAGGTGGTGAGATGGGCTTGACCTATTCTTTTATTTCGCTTCCTTTACAGATTGTTGTCATGTTGGTAATGGGACTTATTTCTATTCCAATGTTGGCAAAAGCCAGAAATAATATGATCGAAGAATAAAGTTTAATTTATTTTTAAATTTATATATAAATCCTGTTTCGTTTGAAGCAGGATTTTTTCTTTAAATTTTTTTTAGGAATATTAAAAAAAGTTTAAAACTGTATGAGTTTTTATCATTAATTTGGTTGATTCAAAAATCAAATCTATCTTAAGGGAAAAATTATATTTATAAATTATGGCAATTAATTTACAGAAAGGGCAGAAAATCGAATTAGGACTTACAAAAATGACAATTGGTTTAGGATGGGATCCGAATGAAGGAACAGGCCATGCGTTCGATTTGGATGCTTCAGCAATCATGATTGATTCAGACAGAAAATTGATCGGTGACGAATATTTTGTTTTTTATAATAACCTGAATTCTCCTGATGGAGCATTAACGCATACCGGAGACGATCCGGACGGAAAGAGCAGCGACGGAGACGATGATGAAGCAATTGTTATCGATCTTGAAAAAGTAGATTCCAGAGTAGAGGAAATTCTTTTTGTCGTAACGATTGAAGATTTCGAAAGAAGAAAACAAAATTTCGGGATGGTAAGAAACTCTTACATCAGAGTTGTGGATAATAACAGCCATCAGGAAATTGCAAAATACGAACTCGATGAAGATTTTTCGATAGAAACCGGTGTAGAATTCGGGCGTCTGTACAAAAGAAACGGAAGCTGGAAATTTGAAGCTTCAGGAATTGGTTACAGAGCAGATCTTGCTTTCTTTTTAGAGAAATACTATAAAGGTCAAATCATCAAATAAGGATATTTACTACCATACTGCAATGGCAGCATCTTCTAACTTTGCTGAGTGAAACGCCTTTGCGAACGAAAAATATTCTCAATTAGATTAAAAAAAATCTTTGCGCTCTTTGCGTTTAAAAAAAATTAAAATAAAATTAATAACACAAAAACGATATTAAAAATGGCAATTAATTTACAGAAAGGTCAAACAATAGATTTAAGGAAAAATGACCGTGGAGAAAGTGTTTACGATTTATCTCAGGTAACCATCGGTTTAGGTTGGGATGTTCGTAAGCAAGGTGGTTTTTTCGGGAAAATTTTCAATAAAGAAGCAGAATATGATCTGGATGCAGTTGCATTTCTTTTAGATGGAAACGGAAAAGTTGCCAACTTGGGAAGAACTGTTCAAACCAATGACGGCAGACAAATGGGGCTTTATCAGGGAGATGTGATCTATTTCAATTCAATGCAGCATCCAAGCGGACATATCTGGTTAACCGGAGATAACAGAACCGGAGCAGGAGACGGAGATGATGAACAGATTATCGTTAAATTAGACCAGTTGGATGAACGTTATCAGAAAATTATTTTCATAGTAACGATCTATATGGGAAGAAAAAATAATCAGCATTTTGGGATGATCGATAATGCATTTATCCGTGCGGTGGATGCAAGAGGAAAAGAAATCACAAAATATAGTCTTTCAGGAGACGCAAGCATGAACGGAATGTGTTCTATGGTTTTTGCAGAAGCGTACAGACACAACGGTGACTGGAAATTCCGTGCCTTGGGAGAACCAAATCATTCAGATAGTTTTGTAGATATTCTTCAGAGGTATTCTTACTAATTCTATCAGAATTTTAATCATGATTAAAAAAGCAGTTGGTCAAAAGCCAACTGCCAATAGCAATTTAATACTGTCCTACGATGAACAGAAGATTATTAGCCTACTTTCTGCTGGATACTTCCGGCTCGATGAATGGAGAACCTATCCATGCACTCAATAATGCTTTCAACGGGCTAATTAGTATGTTGAGATCAGATCCGCAAGCGATGGATACGCTGCATTTAAGTGTCACGACTTTCGATCGTGAGGTAAAAAATATTATTCCGATGGTTGATCTGGCGAGTTTTCATCCGATGGAAATTACCTGTCCGGATAGTGGACCAACTCATACAGGAGCTGCTCTCGAACTGGTTTCAGCATTGGTTCAGGTTGATTTAATTAAGGGTTCAACCGAAGTGAAAGGCGACTGGAAACCTCTTCTATTTATTTTTACAGACGGAAAACCTTCCGATATTCAGAAGTACAGACAAATGATTCCCGTAATTAAAAATATGGATTTCGGAGCGATTGTTGGTTGTGCAGCAGGTCCTAAAGCTGATGAAAGTTTTCTGAAGGAATTGACTGATAATGTGGTAAAGCTTGATACAACAGATGCTGCAACACTCTCTTCATTCTTCAAATGGGTAAGTTCATCCATTACAATGGGTGGAAAATCACAAGGGACAGGTGAAAGCATCAGTCTTCCGCCGCCACCTTCAGAACTGAATATTATTATTTAATAAAAAAATAGTATTTCTTAGCTGAGTGAAACGCCTTTGCGAACTTAAAAGCAGTTAGTAGTTAAAAACTTTGCGCTCTTTGTGTTAAAAATTCAAATGAAATAATTTAAGTCTAAATTATGAGAAGACTTCCCATTTATTTTCTGGTAGATATTTCCGAATCGATGATCGGTGAGCCGATTGACCAGGTTCAGGAAGGTATTTCTACCATCGTTCGTGAGTTAAAAAAAGATCCGTACTCCTTAGAAACAGTGTGGATTTCGGTAATTGGTTTTGCGGGAGAAGCAGAAGTGATTACGCCGTTGCAGGACATTATTTCTTTTTATCCGCCTAAAATTCCTGTCGGAAGCGGAACTTCTCTGGCAAAAGGTCTTTTCAAAGTAATGGAATGCATCGATAAAGATATTGTAAAAACAACTTACGACAGAAAAGGCGACTGGAAACCTCTTGTTTTTCTTTTTACAGACGGCGTTCCGACTGATGATGCCCAAAAAGCTATTGAAAAATGGACGACCCAATACCACGGAAAATCAAACACAATTGCAATATCGATTGGTGATAATACCAATCACAAACTGTTGGGTTCACTTTCAGATAATGTTTTGTTGTTTAATAACCATTCGGAAAATTCTTACAAAGAGTTTTTCAAATGGGTGACCGATTCCATTAAAACGACGAGTCAGAGTGTGACGGAAGCCAATAAGGATGGTATTAATTTATCTAAAATTGATCATAGTATTTTAGAAAAAATTGATCCTGAAGCTCAGCAATGGTTTCCTGACAATAATTTTGTGGTGTTGAACGGAAAATGTTCAGAATCAAAAAAATCGTATTTAATTAAATATAAAAAAGCTTTCGCTGACTCCGGAATTGCAGGAATGCAAACCCGATATTACCGACTTGAAGGAACTTACAGAATTGATGATTCTTCCTATTACCGACTTTCTTCGGCTCAGAAAAGTTTTCAGAAAATATCAGTGGAAGAGTTGCACGGAAATCCGTCTTGTCCGCATTGTGCCAATCCGATTGCTTTAGCAACCTGTTCATGCGGTGGAATTCATTGCTTGAAAGGTGAAGGTTACAACGAATGCCCTTGGTGCGGAACTTCAGATTATTACGGATTCAGCAATGAAGGTTTTGACATCAACCGAACTTTAGGCTAAATGGAAAACACAATCAGGCAGATTTTGAAAAATCATAATATCTATGATGGTAAAATCACGGATAGAGTAGTTTCAAAACTGTTGACGCAGACGGAAATTCAGAACAGTCTACAGCAGATTATAGAAGCTCAGAAAAAAATTATGCACGAAGCAATTATTTATAAAGAAAGAGAAGAATTTGCTGATGCATTTTTTCCGATTATTAATGCAAATTCCAAGAAAAAATATGAGTTTGTTTTTCCGATGGAACAGTTTCCGAACATCAGAATCAAAGATGTTTCAGGGTTGGATTTGGCAGGTTTAAGTTTTGAAGAAAATACGATTAAAGGAATTCCTTCCGAAAGTGATACCTACGATCTGAAGATTGAATTTTTTCATGTTCATGATCAGGAAAATGTTGACTTTAAAAAAGCACAGCTTTTCGTCAATGCCGATCCAAAAGATTTATGGAAGAATATTCCGTCTGATGAAGAAGCGCCTTTTCATAAAGCGGATGAAGTGAAATTCAAAGGAAATTTTTCAGATAAAAAGATTGTGGTGGCTTCAAAACGAGGTCGTTCTCATGCGCATGAAGGAAAATTCAGAGATGATGATTTTGCGGTAGACGAATTGCCAAATTCATGGAATATTGTTTCGGTTTCCGACGGAGCAGGTTCTGCACAGTTGGCGAGATACGGTTCTGAATTAGCAACCCAATCCATCAATGATTATTTTAAAAATAAAGAAGTTTTAGCTGAGTTAGATTTTCATTTAGATAACATTTTTAATGATGAAAAAAATGATTCAGACGCAAGACAGGAGATTATAAAAATTCTTTATCAGGGAGTTACAAATACTTTTAAAGTGCTTTCTGAAAAAGCAGAAGAACATTTTGTAAGCTTAAAAGATTTACACACCACTTTAATTTTTGCTTTGTTTAAAAAGTTTGATTTTGGATATGTAATTTTAAGTTTTGGTGTTGGTGATTGCCCGATAAATTTGATTAATGAAGATTTCTCGGATGTAAAATTGCTGAACACAATGGATGTCGGTGAATTTGGTGGCGGAACACGTTTCATCACGATGAGTGAAATTTTTGATGACTCTATTTCTTCCCGTTTCAGAATTACTTTAACGAAAGATTTTTCTAAATTGGTTTTGATGACCGACGGAATCTACGATCCGAAATTTATTACCGAAAACAAATTGGAAGATATCGAAAGCTGGAAAACTTTTTTTGATGATTTAAATGGTCATAATGAAGATGAGTTGAAAGTTGATTTTCAAGATGACGAACAAATCGACGGACAACTTCTTTCCTGGATGGATTTCTGGAGCAAAGGAAATCATGATGACAGAACTTTGGCGGTGATTTATTAAGTAATAATTATTCTTAATTTGGCTAAAAGTATGATTTTAGGAGTTTTGTCATTTCGACGAAGGAGAAATCTATTTAAATGATGTAGATTCTTCATTCCACTTTGTTCCATTCAGAATGACAAATGTAATGTCCCTCAAAAACAATTTAGTATTAATTCTCAAATGAAAAAAACAACCACCGTTTCCTCGATTTTAGATACTTCAAAATCGTATGAATATGTAGATGAAAACCCTGTAAAAGGTGGCGTAAAAGATGTTTATTTTTCGCCGGACAGAAAATACGTGGTGGCTTTTTATAGAACACCATTGGAAAATGAACAAAAGGAAAGAATTCAAAGAATTGTTTCTACTTATTTGGTGAATATTCAAAACGGAAATGCTTCAGAATATTATCTGGATGAGGTTTTCAGATGGCCTTATGATATTGTTCAGAAAAATAATCTGACAGGGATCGTGGTTCCTGTTTATCATCAGAAATTCTTTTTTGCCAAAGGGTACTTTGGATCAGATAATATTGCGGGTGGAGATAAAGTGGGGAAGTGGTTTACGGCTCCGATGTTCAGAAATCAGCATTATCCGCTTCGTTTAGACAAATCAGAATTGGGAGATTGGCTAAGTTATTTTCAGATTGCTATTAACATTACGCGAGGAATCAAAAAACTGCATCAGATGGGTTTGGCACATTCAGATCTTTCATATAATAATATTTTGGTAGATCCGGTGACGAAATCAGCCTGTATTATTGATATTGACGGATTGGTTGTTCCGAAATTGTTTCCGCCTGAAGTGATTGGAACAGCAGATTTTATCGCTCCCGAGGTTTTAAAAACAAAACATTTGCATCTGCATGATCCGGGAAGACAGCTTCCGAATCAGAAAACTGATCTTCATGCTCTGGCGGTGCTTATTTATATGTATCTTCTTCGTCGTC